>Ga0101943_1000103_pt1 | contig 237544 bp, 231 predicted proteins | sample DewCreD2012metaG_5_FD_75244 | JGI IMG/M metagenome (GOLD analysis project Ga0101943, IMG submission 75244) | Hot spring sediment bacterial and archeal communities from British Columbia, Canada, to study Microbial Dark Matter (Phase II) - Dewar... ... | reverse complement strand
CGCCACCCGCGCCCGGGCCATGATGGCCGCGGGCCTGGTGGACGAAGTGCGCCGCCTCCTGGCCGCCGGCTACCGACCGAGCGACCCGGGTTTCAGCGCCACCGGCTACGCCGAGCTCGTGCCCCACGTCGAGGGGCGCTGCGACGAGGCGGCGGCGCTCGCGGCGCTGGTGCGCAACACGCGCGCCTACAGCCGTCGACAACGGACCTGGTTTCGACACCAGCTTCCCACGGGTACACCCTGGCTCGACGCCCGGCGCCCCAGTGCCGAGCTGGTGAGGGAGATCCTGCGGTTGTGGAACCTGGCGTGAACCGACCCATGCGCCTGGCGATCGTTTGCTACCCGACCTACGGCGGTTCGGGCACCTTGGCCACGGAGCTGGCGCTGCAACTGGCACGGCGCGGGCACGAGGTCCACCTCGTCTCCTACGCACCGCCGTATCGTCTCCACGGCTTCTGCCCCCAGCTCTACTTCCACGAGGTGGAGGTGGCGCCGTACCCACTCTTCGAATACCCGCCCTACGACCTGGCGCTGGCCGTCACCCTGCACGAGTTGGCCCTGCGCCGCGGCGTCGAGCTCATCCACGCCCATTACGCCATCCCGCACGCCACGTCCGCCTGGATCGCACGGCAGATGCTCGTCTGGGAACGCCCGGGGGCGCGATTGCGCGTGGTCACCACGCTCCACGGCACGGACATCACGCTGGTTGGCCAAGAACGCAGCTACTGGGCGGTAACCCGCTTTTCCATCGCGCAGAGCGACGCGGTCACCGCCGTATCCGCCTTCCTCCGTCAGGAGACGGAACGGGCGTTCGGCCTCGACGGCGACCGCATCGACGTGGTGCCCAACTTCGTCGACACGACGCGGTTCGACCGGCGCCGGTGGCCCTGTCGCCGAGACGCCTTCGTCGGGCCGGAGGAAAAGCTCGTGCTCCATGTCTCCAACTTCCGACCGGTCAAGCGCGTCGTCGACGTGGTGCGCGTGTTCGCACGCGTGGCGCGCGACGTTCCGTCGCGTCTGGTTCTCGTGGGTGATGGGCCCGATCGGCCGGCGGCGGAAGCGGAAGCCGACGCCCTCGATGTCGCCGATCGCGTGGTCTTCCTCGGGAAGCAAGACACGGTGGAGGAATTGCTCGCTTGCGCGGACGTTTTTTTGCTGCCGTCCGAGTCGGAGTCGTTCGGCCTCGGGGCACTCGAGGCGATGGCCAGTGGTACGCCCGTGGTGGCCACGCGCGTCGGGGGCCTGCCCGAAGTGGTCGTGGACGGAGAGACCGGGTTTCTGCGGCCGGTGGGCGATCTCGAGGGACTGGCGCAGGCGGTTCGGCGCCTGTTGACCGACGGCGCCCTTTGGGCGCGCATGAGCGCGGCGGCGCGGGCACGTGCGGAGGCCGGTTTCGCGGCCGACGTGGTGGTGCCGCGCTACGAAGCGATCTACCAACGAGTCGTAGGATAAGGAGCGAAACCGATGACAGGGTGGGAGGCGCTGGTGCTCGGCCTGATTCAGGGACTGACCGAGTTCTTCCCCGTCTCGAGCTCGGGCCATTTGGTCATGGCCCAGCAGGTGTTGGGGTTGCGGCTGCCGGGCGTCGGCTACGAGGTGTGGCTCCACTTGGGCACGCTGGGCTCGGTGCTGCTGGTCTACCGGCAGCGTCTGGCGCGTCTGGTGCGCGGCTGCTTTCGGGACCGCAGCGTCGAGGCCTGGGCCTACGTCGGCAAGCTGGCGCTGGCCACGGTGCCGGCGGTCGTGGCGGTGCTGCTGTTCGATCGTTGGATCGAGGCGCGGTTCGAGGACCCGGCGTTCACCGCCACGGCCTTGCTGGCGACGGGCTGCTTCCTCTGGAGCCTTCGCTGGGCCCAAGGCGCCGTGGCCTTCCGGCCGCTCGAGGCCATGCCCGTGCTGCTCGCCCTAGGCGTGGCTGTGGCCGCGGGCACCGGGACGGGCTTCGCCCTGGCGGCGGGGCTGGGGGGTGTGCTGTTCGCCGTCGCGCGACTGACCGCCCGGCGCTCGGCAGCGGGGCCCACGGTCGATCCGCCGACGCCCATCCGCGCCTCGGAGCCGGAGCCCGGCTGGGGCAGCGCGCTGGCCATGGGTTGCGGCCAAGCGCTCGCGATTCTACCCGGCGTCTCCCGCTCGGGTACGACGATCTGCGCCGGCCTCTGGCGCCGTGTGGACCCGGTGGCGGCGGCTGAGTTCTCCTTCCTGATGTCCGTCGTGGCGATCCTCGAAGCGGCGGTGCGGAAGTTCCCAGAACTGCGGATGGACGAAGCGCTCGTCGGCCCCGTGCCCATGGCCGTGGGCTTTCTGGCCGCGCTCCTCGGCGGGGTGCTGGCCATCCGCTTCTTCGTCGCTCTCTTGCGGGGCCGCCGCTTCCACATGTTCGCGTGGTACTGCTGGGTCGCGGGGCTGCTGTTCCTGGCGTACCTGCGGGGACGCGCATGAGCGTGGCCTGGCCGCGGGTGGTGGCGGAAGCGTTGGCCGAAGACGTCGGCCGCGGCGATTGGACGTCGCTATGGGCGGTGCCGGCCGAAACGCGCGGGCGCGGCCACCTCGTGGCCAAGGCCGCCGGGGTGCTTGCCGGCACGGAGGCGTTCGAGGCCGTCTACGCCCACGTGGATCCCACCGTGGCCGTCCGGTGGCATCGTCGCGACGGCGACGCGGTGCAACCCGGGGAACGGGTGGCCGAGCTCGAGGGGCCGGGCCGAAGTCTGCTGACCGGCGAGCGGGTGGCGCTCAACTTCCTGCAACATTTGAGCGGCGTGGCCACCTTGACGCGCCGCTTCGTCGACGCGGTGGCGGGCACGGGCGTCGTCATCCTCGACACGCGCAAGACCACCCCCGGGCTGCGCGCCTTGGAAAAGGCCGCCGTGCGCGCCGGCGGCGGGCGCAACCATCGCTCGGCTCTGGACGCCATGGTCCTGCTCAAGGAAAACCACCTCGCCCTGGCCGGTGGGATCCGCGCGGCCGTTGCGGCGGTGCGGCGGGCCAACACGCTCGGCCTGGCGGTGGAGCTCGAAATCCGATCCCCGGCCGAGCTGGAGGAAGCGTTGCCCTTGGAGGTCGATTGGCTCCTGTTGGACAACTTCTCCATCCCACAACTGCGGCAGGCGGTGGAGCGGGTCCGCGCCTACCCGGGCCGGCGACCGCGGCTGGAGGCCTCCGGCGGCATCACCCTGGAGACGGTGCGGGCCGTGGCGGAGACCGGCGTTGACGCAATTTCCATCGGCGCCTTGACGCACTCGGCGCCTGCGCTCGACCTGTCGCTGCTCGTGGAGCCCGCATGAGCCGTCTCGCCCCGCCGCGCTCCCTGACCCCACCCGCGCCACATCTGGCGCCGCCGCCGCGCACAGGCTGGCGGCGCTTGGCCGAGATCGTGGTGCGCTTGGGGCCGTTGGTGGGGGCGGCGCTGCGGCAGCGCCGGCGCTGGATCCTTGTGGGCGGGCCGCGCTCCGAGCCGTGGGCGGTGCACGAGGCCCGGGCGGCGCGCTGGCGGCAAGCCCTGGCCGACCTGGGCCCCACGTTCGTCAAGCTCGCCCAGATGCTGGCCACGCGGGCGGACATCGTGCCCGAGCCCTACCGTAGCGCCCTGGCCCAACTGCAGGACGAGGCTCCCCCGCTGCCCTTGGGCACGGCGGAGGCGGTGCTCCGCGCCGAGTTCGGCCGATCGCTGGACGCGCTGTTCGAACGGTTCGACGCCACGCCGTTGGCGGCGGCGTCGCTGGCCCAGGTCCACCGCGCCCGGGTGAGCGGCCGGGAGGTCGTGGTTAAGATTCTCCGGCCCGGGGTGGAGGAGCAAATCGCCGCTGACCTGGCGCTCTCCTTCCGCCTGCTCTGGCTGGCGAGCTTGCTGTCGCGCTCCCATCACGTGCGCGCCCTTGCCGCCGTCGTGGGCGAGTTCGCCCGCCGGGTTCGGGACGAGCTCGATCTCCGCTGCGAGGCAGACAACCTCGAGCGCTTCCGCCGGCACTTCGCCGGCTACCCGCGCATTCGCTTTCCCGAAGCCCTGCCCGCGTTCACCCGGCGACGCGTGCTGGTGCTCGAGTACGTGCGCGGCACGCGCATCGATCGGCTCCAGGACCGCTTCGCCCGCGGCGAGCTGCGCTTCGACGACCTGGCCGACACGGTCGCCGAAGCGTACGTCCGCATGGTGGCGGTCGACGGTTTCCTCCACGCCGATCCGCACCCGGGCAACCTGCTCGTCGACGACGCCGGTCGGTTGGTCTTTCTCGACTTCGGCATGGCGGTCGACCTGCCGCCGACGGTGCGCGAGCGCTTGCTGCAGGCAGCGTTGGCGGCGGTGCGAGGGGACGCCGACGGAGTTCTGGCGGCGATGTACGCCTTGGGAATGATCGACCCCGAAGTGACGCGGGCGGACGTGCAAGACGCCGTGGCCCAAGTGCTGGCCGTGTTGGCGCGCGCCCGCGAGCTCGGCCCGCGCAAAATCCAGCAGACGATCCAGGAACTTCTCGACGTTTTCTACCGGTGGCCGCTGGTCCTGCCGGAGTCCTTGGTCTACCTGCTGCGAGCCGCTGCGTTGCTGGAGGGGATCGGCTACCTTTACGACCCCCGCTTCGATACCCTCGCGACGCTGCGTCGTGTCCTCGAACGACTGCGCCCGCGCCTGACCGCCGGGGCCACCCGCGCCCCGGTGCGCGCCCTCGTCGGCCAGGCGGAGACGACGTTGCGAGCCGCCGCCGACTTGGTTCGGCGCGCCGAACGCGAGGAACTGCGGCTGCGCCTTCACCCGCAGGATATCGCTCGGTGGGAGCGCACCGTCGTGCTCGCCACGCGACGCCTGTTGCTGGGACTGTTCGCCGCCGTGCTCGCCCTCGTGTCCGCGCTGGTCTACGTGGCGAGCGGCGCGGAGCTCGTTCTGCTGGCGGGCGGCGCCATCGCGTTGGCCTGTTTCTTCGTCGTTCTGGTAATGCCCCAGCACCTCCTCGACAACCCCTGGCGCCTGGCGCGCCAACTCCGCCGCTCCTTGCTCGACCATGACGTACGTCTCCCCTGACGCCGTGCGCACGTGGTGCCGGGAACTGACGGAGCAGGCGGCCGAACTGCTTGCCCACGACTATCGCAACGCCCTGTACGCCGCCGCGCTGCAGCTCGAGGCGCTCGAGCTGCGCCTGCCGCCCGCGCTGCGGTTCGAGGTGCGCGAGCCGCTCCAAGCCGTTCGAGCGGAGTTGGAACGTCTGCAACGGCGCTTGGATCTGCTCCTTCGCCTCGCCCGGCCGGACCCGCAACCTTGGTGCGACGCCGTTACCTTGATGCAGGACTGGATCGAGCTGGCCCACGTCGTCGCCCAGCGGCGGCGCCTGCGCCTCGAGCTCGGCGTGCTGGCCGCTCCACCGCAGCGACGGCTGCCCGTGCCCGCCGCGCGGGTGCTCCTCACGGCGGGTTTGCTGGCCGCCGTGGAGGCGGCGAACGAAAACGATGCGCTCGGGGTAAGCGCCAACGTCGAGCTGCCCGTGTGGCAACTCCGCTGGTGCGCGCCACGCCGGGAGCGTAGCCCGGTCCCGCCGGACGCCCGGTGGGCTCCGCTGGTCCGTCTGGCCGGCACCTGCGGCGCCCACCTCGCTTGGGAAGAGAGCGGCGATATGCGCCACTGGGTCTGCACCTGGCCCGATCCCCCAAGTCGATCCCACGACGCTCATGCCTGAGGCCCGCATCCTCGTGGTCGACGACGAACGCGCCATCACCGAAGGCCTGCGAGCCGTGCTCCAAGGCGACGGCTACGAAGTGGACACCGCGCCCAACGGGTTGCGCGCCTGGCAGCAACTCCAGGAGCGGGAGTACGGTCTAGTGCTGGCCGATCTGCGCATGCCCGGCCTCGACGGCGTGGAGCTGCTGGCGCGCTTGCGCGCCGCCGACCGACCGACGGAGGTCGTCATCATCACCGGGGCGGGATCCGTCGAGTCCGCCGTGCAGGCGACGAAGATGGGCGCTTACGACTACCTGGAAAAGCCGTTGCAGCTGGAGCGGCTGCGGGTGGTGGTGAGCCGTGCGCTCGAGGCTTACGCCCTCAAGCGCGAGAACCGACAGCTGGAAGAGCGCCTGGCCAACCTGAGCCGTTACGGCGAACTCGTCGGCGCTTCCGAGGCGATGCGACGCGTCTTCGAGACGATCGAGGCGGTCGCACCCACGAACGCCAGCGTCCTCATCGTCGGCGAAAGCGGCACCGGAAAAGAACTCGTGGCGCGCGCCATCCACGAGCGCTCCCACCGGCGCGACGGGCCCTTTGTGGCGATCAACTGCGCCGCCTTCCCGCGGGAGATCCTGGAAAACGAACTCTTCGGGCACGAGAAGGGAGCCTTCACCGGAGCGCTCCAGGAGAAACCCGGGTGCTTCGAGCTTGCCCACGGTGGGACGTTGTTCCTCGACGAGGTGGCGGAGATGGCGCCCGACGTCCAAGTCAAGCTCTTGCGCGCCCTCGAGCAGCGCTCGTTCCGCCGGCTGGGCGGCAAGCGGGAGATCCAGGTGGACATCCGGGTCGTTGCCGCCACGAACAAGGACGTGCGCGCCGCGCTGGAAAAAGGCGAGCTGCGCGAAGACCTTTACCACCGCTTGGCCGTCATCCCCATCGTGCTACCGCCGCTGCGGGAGCGCCAGGGCGACGTGCGTTTGCTCGCCGAGTACTTCCTGAAGCGGTTCGCGAAGGAGAACGGCAAGGCCATCCGCGGGTTTCACGAGGGCGCGCTCGAGTTCCTTCACGCCTACCGGTGGCCCGGCAACGTGCGCGAGCTCAAAAACGCCATCGAGCGGGCCGTCATCCTGGCGCGTGGCCCCGAAATCACCCTAGAGGACCTGCGCGGTCCCGAGCTCATGGCCGAGGCGGTGCGGGAGCTGCGACTGCCGATCGGGCAGATCACCGCCGATGAGGCGGAGCGTCGTTTGGTGCTGCACACGGTGGCCTTGGTCGGCGGCGACTTGACGCGCGCGGCGCGGTTGCTGGGCAAGGACGTGCGTTGGCTTCGCCGACGCTTGGACGAAGCCGTTCGGGGGGGCGCCACGGTGCCCGAGCCCGCCTGAGGTGGCATATTGCTTGCCCGACGCCGAAGGGAGCGCAAACGGACGGGGCGATGAACGAACGACAGACGCCGTTGGTGGTGATCCAACGCCGTGACGCGAGCCTTGGGGCGTTCCTGTGGGGCATGGCCGTCGGTGCGGCGGTCGCGCTGCTCTTCGCCCCGCGTTCGGGCGCGGCCTTGCGTGCGGAGCTACGGCAGCGCGCGCGCCGCGTCCGCGACGCTGCCGAAGAGCGGGCCGAGCAGGCGCGCGAGGCGGTGGAACGCGCTCGGGACAAGGTTCAGGCCCGCCTCGACGCCGTCCGACGCGCGGTCGAGGAGCGCAAGGAGCGCGCCCGCGAAGCGGTGGAGGCCGGCCGCCGCGCCGCCCAGGAAGCGCGACTCGAGCTGGAGCGCCGCTTGGCCGAGGCCAAGCGGCAGGCGCGGCTCGGCACGGTGCCTCCTCCTCCACCACCGCCCCCGCCGGTGACGGATCCGGGGGCCGGCTCGCTCGGGCCGATCGCGTAGCTTCCGGGGCCGATGGCGCGCCCGCGCCTAGCCGTGGCGTTGCGCGGCGCGTTGGTGCGCATTGGCCAGGACGCCGCCGACGTCGCCGTGCGCGTGTACCACAAGGCCGGCGAGGACGACATCTTCTTCCTCGCCGGCGCCATCGCCTTCAACTTCCTCCTCGGCGCCATCCCCTTCCTTTTGCTCTTGCTCGCCCTCGCCGGCTACGTGCTGCCCCGCGTCACGCCGGACCCCGAGCGCGCCGTGGTCGAGTACCTCCTCGAGCACCTGGTCGTCTCCAAAGCCGCCGCCGAGTTCGTCCGCGGCGAAGTGGTGGAGTTGCTGCGCCGACGCTCCCAAGTGGGTGCGATCGGCCTGGTGCTCCTGGTTTGGGTGTCGACCCGGATGGTGGGCTGCCTGCGCAGCACCCTGCGCGAGGTCTTCGACCTGGTCGAAGAGCGCGGCATCATCGCCGGGAAATGGTTCGACATGAAGATGGTGGTCGTTGCGGGAACGCTCTTCCTGGCGAACTTGGCGGTCACCGCGATCGTCGAGGCGCTGTCGGCCTACCGCCTGACGCTGTTCGGTCACCTGTTCGACGCGCCGGGCCGTTGGCTGCAGACCATCGGCGGTCAGGTGCTCGCGTTCCTTTTCATCTTTCTCATGTTCGTGTTGATCTATCGCTACCTTCCGCTGCAGCGACCGAGCAGGCGGGTGGTGCTGGTGGCCGCGAGCGTGGCCGCCGTGTTCTGGGAGCTGCTCAAAGGCGTGTTTGCCTGGTACGTGGCGCACGTGGCCACGAACGTGGCGGCGCTGTACGGGGCCTTGGGGGCCCTGGTCGTCTTCGTCTTCTGGATCTACTATTCGGCCGTGGTGTTCATTCTGGCAGGGGAGATCGGGTGGGTGCTCGAACTGCAGCACGTCCGTCGTCGGCAACGGGAATGGTTGGTGCCACCGCCCGCGCCGTCCTCGTGGCCGCGCTCCTCGGGGGCCTAGGGGCGCCGGCGGGCGCGCAGCTGCCCGATGGCGATCCGCTGGCTTTGCGACACGGCTACGAGCGCTCGGGCGAGGGGACACGCTACCGCGACCCGCCCGTGCACGATCGCCAGCGCTACATCGTCATCTCGTTAAGCGAGTTTCGGCTCTACCTCATGGAGGAAGGACGGGTGTTGTGGTCGGCGTTGGTGGGCACGGGCACCGGCACCCGCCTGGAAGGAGCGGGCCAGAAGTGGGACTTCGCCACGCCGCGTGGCCTGTTCCGCGTGCAGGCGAAGGAAAAGGATCCCGTGTGGTACGTACCCGATTGGGCCTGGATCGAGCGGGGTAAGCCCATACCTCCCCCCGACGCGCCCGAGCGGTACGAGCCCGGCATGCTGGGCACCACGGCGCTGTACCTGGAGGAGGGCATCGCCATTCATGGAACGAACTTCCCCGAGCTGCTCGGACGGCCCGTGTCGCACGGGTGCATCCGCATGACGAACGAGGCCGTGCGCCGTCTGTACCACGAGGTGGAGGTGGGCACACCGGTGCTCATCTACTAACCATGCCGCGCTCCGATCCCGACGCGCGCCAGGTGGTGGCGCGCAACCGCAAGGCGTCGTTCCAGTACGAGATCCTGGAAACGATGGAAGCGGGCCTGGCGCTTCGGGGCACCGAGGTCAAGAGTCTACGCGCCGGCCGTGCCAACCTGCAGGAAGCCTTCGCCCGATTCGACCGCGGCGAGCTGTGGCTCTACAATCTCCACATCGCTCCCTACGACGCCGGCAACCGATTCAACCACGATCCGTTGCGCCCGCGCAAGCTCTTGCTCCACCGCCACGAGCTGCGTAGACTGCTGGGCCAAGTGGAGCAACGCGGGCTGACGCTCGTGCCGCTGGACCTCTACTTCCGTCGCGGGGTCGCCAAGGTCACCCTCGCCCTCGTCCGGGGCAAGAAGCTTCATGACAAGCGGGAGGCGCTGCGCCAGCGCGAGTTGGGTCGGGAGATGGAGCGGGCCTGGAAGCGCCGCTAGGCGGAGGCTCGCGCTGGCTGCGGCCTTGCTCCTCGTCGGCGGGCGCCTGGGTGCCCAGGAGGACCCGCGGCCGCTGGTGGTGATCGACGCGGGCCACGGGGGCGTCGATCCCGGGGCCCACGGCCCGAGCGGGGTGTTGGAGAAGCACGTGACCCTGGCCGTTGCCCGGAAATTGGCGGCGCATCTGCTTGCCGGCGGCCGGGTGGAGGTGCGCTTGACGCGTGACCGCGACACCCTCATCGCCTTGCGGGATCGGCCGCGGCTGGCGAACGCCTGGCGGCGGCCGGGCCAACCGGCCTTGTTCGTGTCCCTCCACTGCAACGCCAGCCCTTCACCCCAAGCCAGCGGGGTGGAGGTCTACGTCCTCTCCGAAGCGAAGACGGAAGACGCTCGCCGCGTCGCCGCCTTCGAAAACGCCGCCGAACGCTATGAGACGAACGGCGACGGCACCGTCGACCCGGTGGAGTTCATCCGCCTCGACTTGCTGCAAAACCACTACCTGCACGCCTCGACCCGTTGGGCGGTGCGGTTGCAGCGCGCGTTGGCGACCGCCCACCGCGGCGCCGATCGCGGCGTCAAGCAGGCGGGCTTCCGCGTCCTCGTGGGGGCGTTCATGCCCGCGGTGCTCATCGAACTCGGGTTCCTGACGCATCCGGACGAGGAGCGGTGGCTGGCCGATCCGGACGTCCAAGACGTCTTGGCCGCGCGCTTGGCCCGGGCGATCGAGCGGACCATGGCCGACGTCGTGGCCGATGCCCACGGGCCCTGACAGCCGTGGGCCGGTGCCCATCCTGGCGCTCGACGTGCCCCGACTCGCCGAGGCGTTCCGCTGGCTCGACCGCTTGGGGCCGCGGGTCGATTGGGTCAAGGTCGGGCTGCAGCTGTTCGCCGCCGAGGGGCCCGCGGCGGTGCGCGCCCTCCGCCGCGCCGGGTACCGCGTCTTCTTGGACCTCAAGCTGTTCGACATCCCCAACACCGTCGCCGGGGCGGTGGCCGCGGCCGCGGCCTGGGAGGTCGAGTTGCTGACCGTGCATGCCCTCGGCGGGCCGGCCATGCTGCGGGCCGCGCAACAAGCGGCCTCGACGCCGCTGCGGCTGCTCGCCGTCACCGCGCTGACCTCCTGGGGCGAGGAACATTGGGCCACGCTGTGGGGTGGCAGCCCAGCGATGACGCTCTCGGCGTGGACGCAGCGGGCCGCCGCGTGGGCGGCGGCGGAAGGCTTGCACGGCGTGGTGGCCCCGGCGGCGGAGCTAGCCGGCCTGCGCGCCGCCTACCCGGGCTTGGCCGTGCTCGTGCCGGCATTGCGCCCCGTGGGCGGACCGACGCACGACCAAGCACGGCCCGCCACCCCGGCCGAGGTTCGGGACGCCGACTACATCGTCCTGGGCCGGGCCGTGACCGCCGCCGCCGACCCGGTGGCCGCCTGGGACGAGTTGGTGCGCGCATGCCGCGCCTGATCCTCGCCTTCGGCCTCAGCCTCGTCGCCGCGCTCCCGGGCACGGCGCAGCCCCTCGAGACGTTCGCCGGCTTCCTGGGTCAGGTGGCCCGGGCCTGGGCATCCGCCGACGCCGACGCCCTGGCGGCCCTCGCCGACGGGGAAGTGCTCCTCGGCCTGGGCGCGGTGCCCCAGGCCGTCGGGCCACGGCACGCGGCCGCGGCCCTGCGCGTCCTCCTGGACGACATGGAAACGTTGGCCGTTCGCGTGGAGGAGGCCAACGTCACCGGCGCCGGCCGCGCCTTCGGCACCCTCGCGTGGACGGCTCGCCCGCGCGGCTTGCCCATCGCCCGCACCCAGCGCGTCTACGTGGGGGCCGTATGGCGCGGTGACCGTTGGCGCTTGCGCGAACTCCGCTTGTGGCCGGGCGCGCCTTGACGTTCGGCGGTTCGACGCGTTAGCATCGCGCCGTGCCGACGGACTCTCTCGACCGCCTGCTGCGCGATCTGTTGGCGCGCACACCCCACCCGGCCGACCCCTGGAGCTGGGACGCGCTCGGCCCCGTGCTGCTCCGCGTGCTGCTCCTCCTCGGTCTGGGCTGGGTCGCCTGGCGCCTGTGGGTGTTGGCTTTGACGCGATGGGAGCAACGCCTCCCCCCGCCGGACGCCCCCGACATCGACACCGGGGATCAGCGGCGCCGCACGCTTCTCCACGTACTGCGCGGCGCGGGTGGCGTCACCCTGGCCGTGCTGACGTTCTTCATGATCCTCCAGCATCTGGGCATCGACGTCGCCCCGTTGCTGGCCGGCGCAGGCGTCGTCGGCTTGGCCATCAGCTTCGGCGCGCAGACCTTGGTCAAGGACGTCATCAGCGGCCTTTTCCTCCTGACCGAGCAAGCCCTGGCCGTGGGCGATTACGTCCGCGTGGCTGACGTCGCGGGCACCGTGGAACGGGTGGGCTTGCGCACCACCTGGCTGCGCGACGTCGACGGCACCCTCCACGTGGTGCCCAACGGCCTCATCGGCCGGATTTCCAACGAGACCCGAGGGTGGGGACGCGCGGTGGTCGACGTGCCCGTGCCGGGCAACCTGGACGTCGACCGCGCCCTCGCCCTTCTCCGCGAAGCCGCGCACGAACTGGCGCGGGAACCGCAGTGGCGGAACGCCTTGCTGGAAGAGCCGCAGGTCGTCGGGGTCGAGTCGCTCGCCGACAGCGGCGCCGTGGTGCGACTCAGCGCGCGGACCGTGCCCCAACGCCGCGCCGACGTCGCCCGCGAGCTGCGCCGCCGCGCCCGGTCATGGTTGGCCCGCGCCAGCGCCGCGCCCACGTCCCACGCGTAACGGAACCCGCGTCCCGCCCGGGTGGTTTTCGAAGCACCATGCCCCTGCGCTTGTTCAACACGCTCACGCGCCGGGAGGAGGCGTTCGTGCCGCTCGCCCCGCCGAAGGTGGGGATGTACGTCTGCGGCCCCACGGTGTACGCTCCTCCGCACATCGGCAACCTGCGCACCTTCGTCTTCGCCGACGTCCTGCATCGCTACCTCGAGTGGCGCGGGTACGACGTTACCTTCGTGATGAACCTCACGGACGTCGACGACAAAACGATCGCCGGCGCGCGCGCCGCCGGCGTGCCGCTGCGCGCCTACACGGAGCCGTTTGTGGCCGCGTTCTTCCGCGACCTCGACCGCCTCGGCATCCGCCGCGCCGACGTCTACCCGCGCGCCACCGAGCACATCCCGCAGATGATCGCCCTCGTCGAGCGGTTGCTGTCGCGGGGACTGGCCTACGTGGCCGGCGACGGCTCGGTGTACTTCTCCATCGCGCGGTTCCCCGAGTACGGCAAGCTCTCGCGCATCGACCTGTCCGGTGTGCGGCCCGGTGAGCGGGTCGCCGTCGACGAGTACGGCAAGGACGACGCACGCGATTTCGCCCTTTGGAAAGCAGCCAAGCCGGAGGACGAAGAGGTCGGCGCCGCCTGGGACACCCCCTGGGGCCGCGGGCGCCCGGGTTGGCACATCGAGTGCTCGGCCATGAGCATGGCCTATCTCGGCGAGACGCTCGACATCCACGGTGGGGGTGTGGACCTGATCTTCCCCCACCATGAAGACGAGATCGCCCAGTCCGAAGGCGCCACGGGCAAGCCGTTCGTGCGCTACTGGCTCCACGCCGAGCACCTGCTCGTCCACGGAGCGAAGATGGCCAAGTCGCTGGGCAACGTGTATACGCTCGACGACCTCCTGGGCCGCGGCGTGCGGCCCTCGGCGCTGCGCTACTTTTTCCTCACCGCGCAGTACCGCAGCAAACTCAACTTTACCTGGGAGGCGCTCGAGGCGGCCACGGAGGCCGTGGATCGTGCCCGCCGCACCCGCGCCCGCCTGCGAAGCCACCCCGGCTCCCCGAGGCCGGATCCCGCCCTGCCGCCCTGGTTGGACGCGCGCGCCGAAGCGGCCCTGGCCGCCTTCCGCGCCGGCATGGACGACGACCTCAACACCCCGGTGGCGCTCGCCGCGCTCCACGGCTTCCTGCCCGAGATCAATGCCCGCCTTGACGAGCTCGGCCAGCGCCCGATCGACGAAGTCGAGCGCCGCGCCGCCCTCGACGCCCTGGAGCGGATGGACCAGGTCGTTGGCTTCCTGGCTCTGGCCGATGCGGAGCACGATGCCGCTCACGCCGAGCTGGCGGCCTGGGTGGAGGAGCGGTTGCGAGAGCGCGAGGCGGCGCGGCGCGCTCGCGATTGGGCTCGGGCGGATGCGATCCGCGCGGAGCTAGCCGCCCGTGGGGTGGTGGTGGAGGACACGCCCCAAGGTCCGCGGTGGCGCTGGCGTGGGTAGCTCCTGCCCCAAGGTGGGTCCGGGTTGCCCCAGGGATGGGGTGGGTGGGGCTCCAGTAGGGCTCGGTCGCATGGGCATGGGGTTTGCTTTGGGGGCGCGAGTGGTTTGGATGTGCGAGAGGGCTAGGGCCATGCGGGTGCGAGCGCTGTGGCGAGCCTTTGGGGTGGGCTTGGTGGTGGGTGGTTTGGTGGGTTGTGGTGAGTCGGGTCCCACGGAGGCGGGGGGTCGGCGCCGCCGACGTTTGGGTTGTCCGATCCGAGTCCGTCGAGTTTGACGGTGCCGCAGGGGGGTGTGGGGAGTTTTCAGGTGACGTTGACGTCGCAGAATGGGTTTCAGGGTTCGGTGGTGTTGGGGTTGGTGGATGGGCAGGGGGCTGGGGTGTCGGGTTTGACGGTGCAGACGGATCCGGCGTCGGTGCAGTTGAGTGCGGGTTCGTCGGTGACGGTGTTGGTGCGGGTGGGGGTGGGGGCTGGGATGGCGGTGGGTACGTATGCGTTGCAGGTGCAGGCGCAGGGGGGTGGGGTGGTGCAGCGCAAGCCGTTGACGTTGGTGGTGGTGGCGTCGCCTTCCTTTGCTTTGGCGCTCAGTCCCACCAGCCTCGCGGTGCCGCAGGGCTCGAGCGGCACCACCACCCTGACGGTGACTCCCCAGAACGGCTTTACCGGGACGGTCTCCCTCTCCCTGGCGGCGGGGCAGGACCCGGTGCCCCAGGGCCTAAGCCTCTCCCCCCAGAGCGTCCAGGTCTCCGGGACGAGCCCCGTGAACCAGACCCTCAACGTGAGCGCCTTGTCCTCCACCCCCACGGGCACCTACCGGCTCAAGGTGCGGGGGACCTCGGGGAGCCTCACCAAGGACGTGGACCTCACCGTGACGGTGAGCGCCCCCTCGGGCGGTGGGGGTGGGGGCTCCACCTCAGGCACGGTGACCACCCCTGTAGGGCAAGTGCAGGTGGCCCTCCAAGGGGGCACCTTCGCCCAAGGCCCCACCGCCCAGAGCGTGACCCCACCCCAGGGCTTCCAGGCCCCCTACGGGGGCATCGCCTTCACCGCCCAGGTGGCCCCGGGAGGGACCCTTACCGTGACCCTCACCTTCCCCCAGGCCATCCCCTCGGGAGCGACCCTGGCGACCTTGAAGAAGTACCAGGGCAACGCCTGGCGGGAGGTTCCCGGGGTTCAGTTCTCGGGGCGCACGGCCACCTACCAGGTGGTGGATGGCGGAGCCTTGGACGCCGATGGGCAGGCCAACGGCCAGGTGGTGGATCCGGTGGCCCTGCTTGCGTATGCTTTTCCCGACCCGGGCACGCTACAGATCACCTATCCCCCGAGCTTCGGCCCGTACGAGAGCTTGCGTCAGCAGGCGCATCAGTACTGCATTCAGCAATATCCAAGCGATCCCCAAGGCTATCGCTTTTGCCTCACCCAGCTCGCAGCGAACCCGCCGTATGTCCGTCGGGGGACTATACCGCCTTCCAAAACTGCACCGCCGCCGTCATGGCCGGCTACCCGTGGCGGGGCGCGGAGGTCCTGACCCAGCCGCTCTACGTGGTCCAGATCAGCGGCGGCTTCCACCGGGAGCTGGATCCCCAGACGGGTCAGAAGCTTCGGGAAGACCCCGTGGCCCCGGGCCTTTACTTGGCGGCCCAGCGGCAACCCGATGGGCGTTACCTCACCGTGGAGTACAACAAATACGGCAACATCCGAGTGGCCTACTGGATGAACGCGTCCTGCGAGATTCTGGATCAGAACGGGAAACCGACGCAGGATGCCCTCGTCTGCCCGGTTGACCCCGGGAAACCCCACGTGATGATCTTGGTGCCGCCGCCCATGCCGAACTTGGTCCCTTCGGCCCGCGTGCTGCAGGGAGGCATCTTGCGAGACGACTTCGACGAGGACGGCAAGGCCGAGCCAGGGTACTTAATGACGGTGGGCAGCGGCGGCCGCAGCGGTGGGGTGCAGGCCGTCGCCTACTGGCCGGACAGCCGGAAGGCAAAGTACATCTACGTCTTGTTCGGCCAACAAGGGGGAGCCAATTTCCTGACGGAGGATCTGCTTCGTTTCGACGTGCCCTAGCAAGCGTCATAGAAGAGCGTATGACGTTGATGATCTCTGTGTCCTCGGGTGCTCTGCGGTGTCTGGCTCGAGTCGGCCCGGACAAAATGCGAGCGTCGATCGCGACCTGTTGAAGGAACCCATCGGAATGGCGGATTGAACAGCGGAAGCAACCAACCTGGAACGTGACGGGCTCATGAGGGATGCGCTCACCTGTGGCCCATGGGAGCGGTGGGGCGGGAGAATCAGTGGGCTGCGGTGAGGCAAAGAGCCGCATGGAGGAATCGCTCTTGAGCAGGATCGCCTCAGCGCGGAGGTCGAGAACATGATGCGGTTAACGATTTCAAAATGGTATCGTGCTTTTTTGATTGCATCCGTGTTTGCGGTAACGGCCTGCACGGAGCCGACGACCAGCGAAGGAAGCGGCACGAGTGGCGGTCAAACCGGGGGCGGATCCGGCGGTCCTCCGGGGGGTGGCGGCGGAGGATCGTCGGGTTCGACCACGGGTAGCGTCTCAACGCGTGGTGGTGTCGTTCAAGTGGCGTTGCAAGGCGGCGTATTTGCGGTCGGACCCGACACGGTCGCGGTCTCGCCGCCGCCTCGATATCAGCTCCCCTATGGGGCCATCGGGTTCACCGCTCGTCTGAGCCAACCTGGTGGAACATTGACGGTAGCGGTGACCTTTCCTAGCCCGTTGCCCAGCGGCGCGCGGGTGTTGAAGCGCATTGCGAACGATTGGCAGGACATCACGTCTCAGGTTACGGTGGGTACGTCGACGGTGTCGCTGGCGATTGCTGATGGCGGTCCTTGGGATGCGGATGGCTCACGCAACGGGGAGGTACGTGATCCCCTCGCGATTGGGGTTCTAGTGCCGGCTCAGGTGAGCGTCGACCGTCAGTTTACCGTCTTTGTCAGTGATACGCTCAAGGCGTATCGCGAGGAAAGTGCGGTTACTCCAACCCACGTCATCGGCGGCGGGGGAATCTACGAAGCGAACTGGTCCGAAGGCACCGCTCGTTTGGTCGGGTTCCTCCCCACTATCCCAGGTCAATTTAGAGACGGAGTAGGAAATACATTTCCAGGGATTCGCTTGTCCCCCAGCGGTCGGTACGCCCTCTTCCGCGGGGCTGACGGTCAAATTCGTATTCTGCGACTTGCGCGTGGAGAGTCGGTCCGGGAAGTCGCGGGTGCGCAGTCGGCGTTGTGTCTCAACGCATTCGCGTGGACCGAAGGTGCATCGGCCGACACGGCGGTTCTCGTTTGCCGCGGCGCAACGTTTCGGATTACGCCAACCGGCGTCGAGACACTGCCAGCTGTGGAGGGCGTGCTAGGCGGTGTCGAATACGACGGGGAATTTCCGACGTTGGTGTGGGCAACGACGTCCTTCCCTTGCGAAGGTGCTCCGTCCCTCACCTGTTACAATTCCATTTACAGCGTCCGGCTAAGCCGGAGCGATCTCCAAGGGAGATACACATATCGAGAAGTTCTTCAAGGTAGTACCCGTGATCAGTCCCCATGCCTCGGCGCTGAATCCCAAGGTTGCGTTAAAATTGGGTTTGGTTCGAAAACTTATTCAATGATCTTGTTCAAGGAATTCGGCCTGTCCGCTGAAGAGTTTTGCGTTGTCTTCTCGGTTGGCGGCCCGGGTACGCGCGGTTGTGACGTCCGAGGCTTGGGAGTCTTCTACTCGGATCCCCCACCGGGTTGCTATCCGGGCGATTGTCCGCGCCCGGTCCTGCGTGGAACCGAGATCGCTTGGCAAAACCGCGAATGGTGGTTCACCGGCGCCGTCAGGCAGCCTCGCCAAACGTGGCAGCTTGTGTTTGCCGATCCGATCACCCCGGGCGCGCGGACCCAGCTTCCAGTGTTCGACAACCGTGGGACGCCGTGGAATGGCAACCCTTATCAGCCACGGTTCGTGCGCAACCCCATGGCGCGCGTGTCACGCGGTGCGGTTGTGGTGCCGAATTTTCTTGATGGCGGGGTGTACGCCCTTCGCTTAGAGGGCGACGCCTTGCGTGCCCGGGTAGCTGTTTACGCCGGGGATGTAGGTCAGTCGAGCTACGGAGACCTCACAGCTCGACCTGTTGGAGAAGGAGCCTTGTGGTTCCGCGGTGGTGTTGGCTTGCTCCTTCGGCCGGAAGGGAGCGGGACCGTGGTGCGGTATCTTGGTAATGCCAATCGCGGTGTCGCCATCGACGAACGCGGCCGGTTGTGGTTCGCCACCGGGGGGCCAGGCGACAACAATCGACTCCACGTTTTCGATCCCGGCACAAACTTGGTGCGGTCGTCGACGGATCGGGGCGACTTCGAGGAAGTGACGTTGATGGCCGCGTCGGCTAGCGCACGGCGCGTGGCGCTTATTGGCGGTCGGTACGGGACGACCAATCTTACGTTCGACCTGCTTTGTCGAAGTAACAATTTCGAACTATGGGATGCGGAGTCCCTCAGCCGTATCGCCACGGCGGCGCTTCCGACCGTCAAGTCGTATGGGAGCTGCGGGCCGACCTACACCGCTCTGAAGATGTCGCTCGACGGCAGCCGGCTCTTGGGCGTCGAATACTGCCGCAGCTCGTCCGGATGCGACAGAAAGAAGGAAGCGGTTCACGTGTTTACGCCCACCGGAGAAACGGTGGCGTCCGTCGTCTACCCGAGCTACGTGCCCGTGTTGTGGGCGGCGGATCTCTCGGCCGATGGTCAGCGGGTCGTGCTTCTCCTCTACGATCAAGAGTTTCAGGGGGCGCGACCCGTGTTGGTGGTGATGCGAATCGACGGAAGCTCGGAACGATCTGTGGCTGTGGATCGAGTTTACCTGATGACGTTGCGGGGGCTATCGATCGAGAAAGTCATTCCGATTAATGGCCAACCGGGTCGCGCCTACTATCCCTTCGGCGACGTCGCGTTGACGAGCAACGGGGAGTTTGCCTTGATCGGCACATCGCCGGGCATTTTCGGCGAACCGCCCACCAACGCGGATCTCAGCAATTGGGCGCCGCAGGTGGTCGATCTGGTCACCGGCCAAGTGGTTTGGGAGGGTCCTAAGCTCAATCGTGCGCCCTACTTGAGCGCTCTTCCTGGCCGGGGCGGCACGTTTGGGATGCTGGCCGTTCGGGGCACGCGGTTGGAAGCCGAGCTGTGGCGGATGTCGGTGCGTTGAGGGCCACACCTCGAGCGGCGGAGCGACGACGCGCGGCGGAGTCTCGGCAACGGGTTCCGCCGTCGCTGTTTTCGACGGGGTGCGTTGACCGGTCTTCGGGGCGCGGTTAAGTTGCGCCCGTTCACCTGCGTTTCGGCATGCCCACGACCGCTGTGGGGGGGCGCTGGCTGTTGGTGCGTCTCGGCGAGCACCGTCTCGGGCTGCCGATGGAAGCAGTCCGCGAGGTCGTTCCCGGGCGCGCGCGGTACACGCCGTTGCCCGGTGCGGGTGCCTACGCCGTCGGGGTGGACAACCTGCGCGGGCGACTGCTCACCGTTCTCGACCTGGGCGTGCTGGTGGTGGGCCAGCCGGCCGCTTCTGGGGAGCATTCGGTGGTGGTGGTCGAGGCGGAAGGTCGCGTGTTCGGCTTGGCGGTCGATGGGGTGGAGCGGATGGTGACGGCGGAGGTCGAGCCGGCCGACGCGCTCCGCGCGTTCGGGTTCGAAGGCGCGTTCGTACGAGGCCTCGGGGCGTTGCCCGACGGGGCCTTTGTCGCCCTGGCGCCCGAGGTGTGGGCGCGCAGCTTGTTCATCTGAGTCAGCACGAGGGAGGCCATGAGCCCGACCGTCCTGATCTGCGACGACGCGATTTTCATGCGCACGATGCTCGGGGACATCCTCACCCAGGCCGGGTTCACGATCGTGGGCGAGGCCGAGACGGGGCTCGAGGCCGTGCAGAAGTACCGCGAGCTCAAGCCCGATCTGGTGACGATGGACATCGTCATGCCCGATATGGGCGGCATCGACGCCGTGCGCGAGATCATCAAGGAGGACCCCAACGCGCGCATCCTCATGTGCAGCGCCATGGGGCAGCAGGCGTTGGTGATCGAGGCGATTCAGGCCGGGGCGCGGGACTTCGTGGTCAAGCCCTTCCAACCCTCCCGCGTGCTCGAGGCAGTGCAGCGCGTGCTCAGCTAACGGCGTCGGCCCCGGCGGGGGCCCGTGAAGGATGGATCGAGCCCGCTACGGGGAACTCTTTCTCGCCGAGGCGCGCGAGCACCTGGCCGCCGTCAATGACGCTCTGCTGCATCTGGAGCGCGAACCGTCGGCGCGCGAGCCGGTGGTCGCGTTGTTCCGCGCCATGCACACGCTCAAGGGCATGGCGGCGGCGATGGGATTCGACGCGGTGGCCTCGCTGGCCCACGAGGCGGAGAACCTGCTCGAGCGCATCCGCCGCGGCGAACGCGCCGTCGACGCCGGCCTGATCGATCTGCTGCTGCGCGCCGCCGACGCCCTCGAGGACGGGGTCGAGCGCAGCGTCGCCGGGGAGGAGGTGAGCGCGCCGGCCGAGTTGCTCGAGGACCTGCGCGCCTGGGCGGCCCCGAGCGCGGGCCCCGCGGGCGCGGGAAAGACGACCAAGGCGAAGGCGCGTCGCTCCCCCCGCGGCGACGACCAGCCGACCACGCCGCCGGGCGCCGGCCGCTGGTGGGTGGAGGCGGAGTTCGATCCGGCCAGCCCCTTGCCGGGCGCGCGGGCATTCCTGCTGCTGCGGCAAGCGCGCACGCTCGGTTCCGTGCGCGATCTCGATCCCCCCGAGGACCAACTCACGCAGGAGGGCTTGGGCCGCCGCGTGCGGTTCCGCCTCGACACCGCGATGCCGGCGGATCAAATCCGACCGGTGCTGGCGAGCGTTGGCGACGTGGTGCGCTTGGAAATCCGGCCGGCCGACGAAGCGCTCGGCGTCGCCTCGGGCCCGGATCCGCTGCGGGTCGAGGCCTTGCGCGCCCGCACCGTGCGGGTCGACGTGCGTGCCTTGGACGCCCTCGTCGATCAGGTGGGGGAACTCGTTCTCGCTCGCGATCGACTGCGTCAACTAACCGCCACCCGGGGGGACCCCGAGTTCGAGGAGGTGGCGCACCGGCTGGATCGTTTGGTCAGCGACCTGCAGGATCAGACCCTGCGTTTGCGCGCCGTGCCCGTCGCCACCGTGTTCGATCGCTTTCCTCGCCTCGTGCGCGAGGCCGCTCGTGCCCTGGGCAAGCAGGTGCGCTTCGAAATCGAAGGCCGGGACATCGAGCTCGACCGGTCGCTGCTCGACGAGTTGGCCGATCCCCTCGTGCACCTGCTGCGCAACGCCGTCGATCACGGCGTGGAACCGCCGGAGGAACGCGTCGCGCGGGGCAAGCCGCCGATGGCGACCGTCGTATTGCGCGCCGCGCGCGAGCGCTCCCAGGCCGTCATCCAGGTGCGCGACGACGGCCGCGGCATCCAGCGCGAGCGGGTGCGCGCCCGGGCCGTCGAACTGGGCCTGATGAGCCCCGAGGAGGCCGCCGCCCTGACCCCGGCGGAACTCTACGCGCTGCTTCTGCGCCCGGGCTTCTCCACGGCGGAGCGCGTGACCGACGTCTCGGGTCGTGGGGTGGGTCTGGACGTGGTGGCCACCCGCCTGCGCGCGCTCGGCGGGACCCTCGAGATCGATAGCCGCGAAGGCGAGGGCACCACCTTCACCCTGCGCCTGCCGCTCACGCTGGCCATCCTGCCCGCGCTGCTGGTGCGGATTGGGGCGGACGTCTACCTGCTGCCCGTGGTCCACGTCCTCGAAGCGCTCGAGCACGATCCACAAACCGTGGCGTTCGTTGGCGGCCGACCGATGGTGGCTGTTCGTGACGCCTGGTTGCCGCTGGTCGACGGGCGTGCGCTGCTCGGTGTCGACGGTAACGGCGCGAACGCCAGCGCTCGCTCCCTCGTCATCCTGGAAAGCGGCGAGCAGCGCCTGGGGCTGCTCGTCGACGACGTGCTCGGCCAGCGCGAGGTGGTCGTCAAGAGCTTCGACGCGACGGTCGACACCTTGCGGTTGTTCGCGGGCGCTACCATCCTCAGCCGGGGGGAGCCGGCGCTCATTCTCGACGCAGGGGCGGTGCTGGCGGCGCCGGTCCGCCGTTCCACCTAAGGCGCGATCATGGTCGACGTGCGCAATCTCCAAGCCCTGCAGCTCGACGCGCTCCGCGAAGTGGCCAACATCGGCGCCGGCCACGCCGCCACGGCCCTCTCCCAGATGACGGGTAGCCGCATCATGGTCACCGTGCCGCGGCTGCAGATCGCGCCGCTGGAGGAGGTGCCCGAGCTGCTGGGCAACCCGGAGGAGGTGGTGGCCGCTGTGCTCATGCACATGCTGGGCGACCTCACCGGGCGGACGCTGTTACTCTTCCCACGGGACGACGCCTTGCGTCTGTCGGAGATTCTTCTGGCGCGGCCGCGCGGCGGTTCACATGTCTTCGGGGAACTCGAGCAGAGCGCCCTCAAGGAGGCGGGCAACATCCTCTCGGCCGCGTATATGAACGCCCTGGCGGACTTCATGGGGCTGTTGCTGCTGCCCTCCGTGCCCAGCCTGGTCATCGATCTTTGCGGCGCCGTTTTGACCACGGTGTGCACGAATTTCCAAGCCGAGCGGGACTTTGTCTTGAGCATCGAGACGAAGTTCACGATGGAAGACGAACGGGATTCGGTCTCGGGGCATTTCCTGCTCATTCCCGACGTGCAGTCCCTCCAGGTGATCCTGGAGTGCATTCGGATGGCCTGATGCCGGAGGGAGGCGGCGCATCCTCGCCCGCGTTGCGGTCGGAGCGCGACCTACGCCTGCTCCGCAGCTTCGCGCAACGGATCGATGCCGCCGACGCGGGCGCGCACAACAACCTCGGGGTCTTCTACTTCAACAAGGGCTTGTACGAGGAGGCGATCGCGGAATTCCAGCGCGCGCTGGAGCTCGATCCGAAAATGCAGGTGGCCCAGCGCAACCTGGAGATCGCCTACTTCACCACGGGCTATTACGACCGGCTGATCCGCGAACTTCGCGAGCGCTTGCGGGAGGATCCGTCCGACGTCGAGGCTCGGCGGCGCCTGGCCCAAGCGTATGTGCACACGGGCGACGTGACCGGGGCGGTGGCGGAATTGCGCCAGATCCTGGCTCAGCGGCCGGACGATCTGGAGACGCTCATTCAGATTGGCCAGGCGTACCAGCGCGGGGGGGACTACGACGAGGCGTTGCGTTGGTACCGGCGGGCGCTCGAGCTCGATCCGACCAGCGCCGTTCTGCACTTTTACTTGGGCGAGGTCCAGTACAACCGGGGGGCGAACGAAGAGGCGCGGCAAGCGCTGGAACGGGCCGCCGAGCTGAACCCGCAGCTCGCCGATGCCTACCACGTGCTTGCCTTCGTCTACGGCGACCTCGGCGACCCCGTCCGGGCCGCGGCGGCCAGCCGACGCGCGGTGGAGCTCAATCCCCAGCTGGCCAAAGCGCAAACGAACCTGTCGCTCGATCGCTACAGCCCGTTGCGGTATCGGGAGTTGGTGGGCGAGCGGGTGCGCCGGCCCGAAGTGGCCCCGGAAGGCTACTTGGCGCATTACAACCTCGGCGTGGTTTATCGGCAAAAGGGCCTCTACGAGGAGGCCTTGCGCGAATTCCAACGGGCGCTCGAGGCGGGAGAAGACGGCTTTCTTGTGCGCCAGGCGATGGCCGAGGTGCACCTGCTGCAAGGCGACGCGGCCGCGGCGCTCGATCTGTTGGACCGGCTGCTGAGCGAACGGGGCGACAGCCCAGAATTGTGGAACGAGCGTGGCGTGGCGCTCCACCGCGCGGGCGACGTGGCCAAGGCGGAGGCCAGCTACCGCCGTGCCCTCGAACTCGATCCGGCCTACGCTCTGGCGTGGAGCAACCTCGCCGTGGCCCGCCTGCACCGCGGCGACCCGAACGGCGCGCGGGCCGCGCTGGAGGAAGCCCTGCGTCGGCGCCCGGACTTCGTCGATGCGTGGACGAACCGCGGCTTGATGGCTCTGCGCGCCGGCCGCTTCGACGAGGCGCTGCACGCCTACCGCCAGGCGCTGGCGCATCAGCCGCAAAGCGCCGCCGCCTGGGTCGGTGTGGGCAGTGTCTTCCTTGAGCTCAAGCGCTACGACGAGGCCCGCACCGCCTTCGCGCGGGCCGTGGAGGCGGATCCGAACTCGCCGGAGGCCCGCTACCACCTTTCTTTCGCGCTGTCGAACCTGGGGGATTTCGAAGGCGCCCTGCGGGAGACGAAGCGGGCGATGGAGCTCAGTCCGTACTACACGCCGCCGCGTTACAAACTTGCCATCGCGCTGCAATACGAATACGCCGAGGTGCCCGCGCCCGAGCTCGACGCTGCGGAACGCGTGCGCACCGACGCCGCCGGGCAAGGGGTCGAAGCCTTCACCTTCGATCCCCAGACGCTCGAGGAGGTCTTCCGGGAGCTTGCAGGCCCGGCCCCGCCCGCACCTCCACCCGACGCTCTGGCGCTGGCGCGCGACTTCTTCTCCAAAGGGCTCTACGAGCGAGCGCTGGCCGAGCTGCGCCGCGCCCAGGCCGCCGGCGCCGACGCGGCCGAAGCGGCGCTGTTGGCGGGGGACATTTTCTTGCGCCAGGGGTTGGAGGGCGAGGCATTGGAGCGCTTTCGCGCCGCGCAAACCGCGCTGGCCGACCGCACCTGGAGCGAGGCCCACGCCCGGGCATGGCGCGGAGCAGCGCGGGCGCTCTTGCGTCTGGGTCGCCTGGAGGAGGCACGCGCCGCCGTCGAGCAGGCCGCGGCGGCCGACCCGACGGACGCCGAGGCTCGGCGCCTCCTCGGCGAGATCCTACTCCAGCTGGGGCAAGCCGAGGCCGCTCGCGCCACCTTGGAGGCGGCCGCCGCGCGCGCCGGGGAGGACGCCGTGCTGTTGCGGCTGCTGGCCCGGGCCGCTGCCGCCAGCGGCGATCTGGGCGCGGCCGAGCGCGCCGTCCGCCGCGCCCTGGCCCTCGATCCCGACTTCGCTGCGGCCCGCGTCGATCTCGCGCAGCTGCTCCTCGAGCAACAGCGGTGGGACGAAGCCGCCGCCGAGGCGCGGGCCGCTCTCGACGCCCTCCCCCTCTACCAGGACGCCGTCCTCGTCCTCGCCGAAGCCCACCGCCGCGCCGGCCGTCGCCAAGCCGCCCTCGACGCCCTCGTCGACCTCCTCACCGCCGATCCGTACCACCTCGACGCGTTGGTCCGGCTGGGCGAGCTGCTTCTGGAGGACCGCCGTCTGGCCGACGCTCGCACCGCCTTCCTGCGGGCGCTGCGCTTCGACCCCGACCGCGCCGACGCCGCCTTCCACCTGGGCCGTGTCGCCGCGCTGGAGCGCCACTTTCGCGAGGCGATTGCCTGGTGGCGCCGCGTCGTCGAGCGCGACCCCGACGGCCCCTGGGCCGAGCAGGCGCGCCGCCACATCGACACCGCTTGGGACCTCGCCCAGATCTTTCAGATCGCCTGACGATGCCGATCGAAGGACCGCTGCGCGAACTCGCCCTGAGCGACGTCTTGCAGCTGCTAGACCTGTCGCGCAAAACGGGCGTGCTGACCGTCTACGGCGAGAGCCGGGCCCGCCCCGCGGTGCTGCGCTTCGATCGCGGTCGCATCGTCGCGGCCGAGGTGCCCGACGCCGGGGCCCGGCTGGGGCAGCTGCTCCTGCGCGCCGGCAAAATCACGACCCGCGACCTGGAACGTGCCCGCGCCATCCATCAGCGCGAACCGCACCGGCCGCTCGGGGTCGTCCTGCGGGACCTGGGGCTCGTGCCGGAAGCGGAGCTGCGGAAGCATCTGCGTTTTCAGATCGAGGAGACGATCTACGAGATCGTGCGCTGGCGTGACGGGTATTTTCGCTTCGAGGAGACCCCACCCCCCGATCCGTCGACCGTGCTGGTGCGCGTCCCGACGGAGTCCGTGCTCATGGAAGCCGCGCGGCAGATCGACGAGTGGGCCGTCCTCGAGGAGAAGATCCCGCACATGGACGTCGTGCCGGCCATCACCGCCGGCGACGGCGACGGTTCGATGCTCGACCTTCAGCCCGCGGAGTGGGAGGTGTTGGCGGAAATCGATGGCCAACGAACGCTGCGGCAAATCGCCCGCGACCTGGGTCGCGGGGAGTTCGAAGTGGCCAAGATCGCCTACGGACTTTTGTCGGCGGGGCTCATCGAGATCGTCGACGAGCGGCCGGCACCACCGCCGGTGGCCGCGGCCGACGACGTGTTGCGCGACGCTCGGGAGGCGCTGCGCCAAGGCAAGGCCGCCCACGCGTATCGGCTGGTCGAGGATCTGTTGAGCCGCTTTTCCGAGCGCGCCGATGTCCACGAGATTGCCGGCCAAGCGCTGCTGAAACTGGCGCGTTGGCGCGAAGCCGCCGAGGCGTTTCAGCGGGCCACGGAGCGCGATCCGTTGGCCGCCGAGGCGTACTACGGTCTGGGCTTGGCCTCCTTGCGCAGCGGCGAGCTGGCCCGCGCCGCGGAAGCGTGGCGCACCTACCTGCGGTTGCCGGAGGCGCTGCCGGATCGAGCTGTGCGCGTGCGCGCGATCCTGCCTCATCTGGAAAGCTTGCACCGATGGCTGGAGGAGGCGGCTTGAACGCACCCACCCCGGCGCAAATCCGCCAGTGGACGGAGGAGCTGGCGCGCGACCCCGGCAGCCGGGTGTTCCTGCCGTTGGCCGAAGCCCATTGGCGCGCCGGGCGGACGGAGGTCGCTTTGCGCCTGTGTCTTCGGGGATTGGAACGCTACCCGGACGACGTGGCGGCCCACGTCCTGCTGGGTCGACTCTATGCGGCGCACGGGGATTTGGAGCGCGCCATGGACGAGTGGAGCATCGCGGTCCAGCTCGACCCGGACCACGTGGAGGCGCACCGGGAGTTGGGCCGGGCCTGGCTGGCGCGCGGGCAGCCCGAGCGCGCGCGGCCCCATCTGGAACGGATCGGGGAGGCGCTCCCCGCGCCGGTGTCCGACGGCGCCCGGTCGCCCACGTCCGACCCCGTGGCGGCGTGGGAGGCGGCGCTGGCCGCCTTGGTCGCCCAAGGGGTCCTCGGCGCGGTGGTGATCGACGAGCAAGGGCTGGTGGTGGCCGGTCGGGTGGTGGTCGAGGGCATCGATTTGGCCGAAGCGCTGGCGGCGGCGTTCCACGGGCTGGGGGACGACGCCGAGCGAGCCTGCCGGTATCTGGGTCTGGGCGATTGGTCGGGCGCCACGTTGGAGTTGGCTCGCGCTCACGTCCGCGTGCTTCCGCTCGGTCGGGGAAGCCTCGCCGTGGCCACGGCGCCCACGGTTCCCTTGGGGCGAGCGATTCGCCTGGCGGAACGGCTCCAACGCGCCGCCGGCCCGTTGGTGGGGGAACCCGCATGAGCGAGTTCGACGCCGCCCTCGAAGCCGTCAACCGCATCGTCGGGGTGCGCGGAGCGCTGCTCGTGGCCGCGCGCGACGGCGTTCCGATCGCCAGCGACGTCATGATCGGCGTGCGGGCCGACGCCGTGGCGGCTCTCGTGGCCTCCCTCGTCCAGCGCAGCCGCTTGGCGCTGGCGCAGACCCCCCTTGGCGGGCCACGTTACGTTCAAATCGACGCTCCGCAGGGATTGCTGGTGGCCGCCCTCCCGTCGGCCCCGGAGGCGGACCTCGTCCTCGTGGCGGTCGCCGAGCCCTGGGTCAACATCGGCCAGTTGCGGCTCGAGCTCGGGCGCCTGGCCAGTTCGCTGCCATGATGCGCCGAAGCGACCTCGACCGCTTCGCCGGTGATCTGGAGGAACCGCTGCGCACGTTCGTTCGCAACACCGGAGTGCGACTGGCGTTGCTCCTCAACGCCGCTGGACAGGTGCTGGCCCAACACGGCTTCCAGCGGGCCGTCGACGTCATGGCCATCGCCGCTCTGGGGGCCGGGGTGCACGCGTCGAGCCGCGCCCTCGCCCAACTCCTTCGCCAAGAGGGCTTCGGCCATCTCCACCACGTCGGCCGCGAGCAGCAAATGTTTCTCGGTAGCTTTTCGACACCCGCGGAAGAACTGTTGCTCCTCGCCGTGTTCGACGGACGCTCGTCCTTCGGCTTGGTCCAGCTGTTCTTCCAGGATTTGGCCCGGCACGTGGCCGCGCTACCCGGCTGGCGCACCCCTCGGCCGCACACCGATCCGGATGCCTTCGAACGCGAGCTCCAAGCCAGCCTTGACCGCCTCTTTGGCCCCGCCGCGTGAGGATCCGCGATGTCGCTCGTCAACTACGCCCAGCGCGAGATTACCTGCAAGATCGTCTACTACGGCCCGGGTCGTTCGGGGAAGACGACGAACTTGCAGTACATCCACGCGCAGGTTCCGGAGGACCGCAAAGGGCGCATGGTCTCGTTGGCCACGGAGACCGACCGCACCCTGTTCTTCGATTTCCTGCCCTTGGATTTGGGCACGATCTCGGGCTTCCAGACCCGATTCCAGCTCTACACCGTGCCCGGGCAGGTCTACTACGACGCGACCCGCAAGCTCGTCCTTCAAGGAGCCGACGGCGTGGTGTTCGTGGCCGACAGCCAACGCGCTCAGATGGACGAGAACTTGGAGAGCCTGCGCAACCTGTACGTCAACCTACTGGAGCAGGGGGTGGATCCGCGCACGATCCCGATCTGTCTGCAGTACAACAAGAGGGACCTGCCCGACGTCCTCTCGGTGGAAGCGATGGACGAGCTGTTGAACTACCGGGGCTTACCGCGTTTCGAGGCGTGTGCGCTGTCGGGCGTCGGGGTGTTCGACACGTTGCGGGGAATCAGCGAGTTGGTGCTGCGGCGCCTCGCGCAACGGTTCAATCGTCCGCTGGAGCCGGCGCCGACGTCCGGACCGTGACGATGCTCGATCCGCGCCACACGTTTGCCCGTTTCGTGGTCGGCGCCACCAATCGTCTGGCGGCCATGGCGGCGCGCCGCGTGGCCGAAAGCCCGTCGCCGGTCTACAACCCCCTCTTCCTGACCGGCGGCGCGGGGGTGGGGAAGACCCATCTGCTGCAAGCCATCGCGCACGAGGCGCAGACGCGACGCGGTTCCGAGGCCGTGCGCTATGCCACGTTGGACGGCTTCATGGACGAGCTTGGCCTTGCCTTGGGGAAAGGCGCGCTCGACGAATTTCGGCGGGGCTGGGCGGCGTGCGAATTCGTTCTTCTCGACGAGCTTCAGGGGCTTTCCGGTAAGGCGCGCACCCAGGAAGAGTTGCTGCGCCTGTGGGACGCCTGGGCCCAACGGGGCACGCAACTGGTCTTCGCCGCCGATCGCCCGCCGCACGAGCTCGGCGACGTCGACGAACGCCTGGCCACCCGCTTGGTGAGCGGCTTGGTGGTCGACATTGCGCCGCCGGACCCCGAGGTCCGGCTGGGCGTGGTGCGCCTGCTCGCGGCAGAGCAGGGGATTCGCCTGGGCGAGGGGGTGGCGGAAGCCCTGGCGCAACTGGCCGTCGACAACGTGCGTGCGCTGCAGGGCGCCTTCCACCAGCTGGCGCTTCGGCAGGAGGCCGAAGGCCGGTTGGTCCGGCCGGACGAGGTTCCATTGCTGGTCGGGCTTCCGCCGGAGGTGCGCGACGAGTTCCGGGCCTTCTTGGCCGACATCGAACAAACGGTCGCCGAGCTGGTTGAGACGGCGCCTTGGCGACGCCGCATCGGCGAGGCGATCCTGCGGTGGGAAGCCGAGGGCTACCGCACGCGGCGGCTCGAGGAAGCCTTGGAAGCGGACCGTCCGCCCGAGGTCGACGCCCTCTTGGCCCGCTTCGAGGAGGACGTGCGCCGGCTGCAGGAGATCGAGGCGGCGCTACGGGAGCTCGACGCCTTGCCGCCGGATCCCACGTTGCTGCGCGATCCCGACCGCTTGGGCGAAGCGGAAGCGCGCCTGGCCGCGGCTCGCATGGCCGCCCAACCCCTCCCGTCCCCACCGCCGGGCCCGACCTTGGCCCAGTGGCGCGCGGCCCACCCCGCGGCGGAGATGGCGGCGCAGGCCGTGGCCCGCGTGGCCGAACGCTTGGGCGCGCTGTACAACCCCCTGGTCATTCATGGCCCGGAGCGAAGCGGGAAGACCCAACTGCTCGCCGCGTTGGCTCACGAGGCGGAGACCCGCCGGCCTGGGCTGCGTCTCGGCTACGTCACGGGCGAGCAGCTCGGTCAAGAAATCCTCGCGGCCTTGCGGAGTCGCGCGCCGGAGCTGTGGCGGCGACGCTATCGCGCACTCAACCTGCTCTTGCTCGACGACCTGACCAGCTTTCCGGCAGATCCTGCCGCGCACGAGGAACTCTTCTTCCTCATCGACAACCTCCTGCGCGCCGGTGCACAACTCGCCGTGGCCACGGACCAACCCCCCGCCGCCCTGACGAGCTTCGATCCGCGCCTGCGCACCCGCCTCGAGAGCGGCTTGCGCGTGGACCTCGACGCCGCCCTGGCGGCGGCCGCCGTCGGGCTGACGATCGATCGCTGGTTCCTACAGCGCGACAAGATCCCCTGGGATTGGCTCGCCCTCGAGGACCGGCTCTGGGAGGAGCTTGCCTGATCCATGGCCATCAAGGGCAACCTCCACGAGGTCGGCTTGCCCGACGTCTTCCAGCTCCTGGCCATGGGCCAGAAAACCGGCTGTCTCGCCGTCACCGACCGCACGAACTTCGGCTACGTGTACTTCGATCGCGGACGGATCACCTACGCCACCATCGTCAACCGCCGCGACCGCCTGGGCGATCTGTTGGTCAAGAACAACCTCCTCCGACCTGAGGATCTGGCCGCCGCCGTCGAGGAGCAAGCTCGTCAACCTCAGCGTCGCCTTGGAGAGATCCTCGTCGAGCGTGGCCTGATCACGCAGGAGCAGCTGGAGCACTACATCCGGCTGCAAATCGAAGAGGCGATCTACCACTTGTTCACGTGGACCCAGGGCACCTTTCAGTTCGAACCCGACGTCCGCCCCGATCCGCACGCGCTGCTCGTCTCCATCAACCCGGAAAACGTGCTGCTCGAGGGCGCCCGCCGGATCGACGAATGGAGCCTGATCGAGAAGAAGATTCCGTCGTTCGACCTCGTGTTCGCGCTCGAGGTGGGTCGTTCGCTCGAAGGGCTCGAATTGACCGAGGAACAGCGCAAGATCCTTCCGCTGCTCGACGGCAGCCGGAGCGTGCGCGAGGTCGTCGACGAGAGTGGTCTGCTCGAATTCGACGTCGCGAAGGCGATCTTCGGCTTGTTGCAGGCCGGTTTGGTCCGGCCCGCCGGGCAGAAGGCGCCGCCGCCGCCGCGTCACGTGCCGCGGGTGCGCTTGGACGAGCATCGCAACCTGGGCGTCGCGTTCTACAAGGCCGGGATGCTGGAAGAGGCGCAGCGCGAGTGGCGTCGTGTGGCCGAGTTGGAGCCTCGCAACGCCGAGGCTCGCTTCTACTTGGCGCTGATCGCAATGCGCCAGGGGCACCTTCGGGCGGCGCTGCGGCCGTTGCGGGAAGCGATCGATCTCCAGGGACCGAAGGCGTCGGCGTTCCACAATCTCGCGCTGCTGTTGGAAGGGCTGGGTCGGCTCGACGACGCCGAGTTGGCCCTCGAGGAAGCGCACCGCCGGGCGCCGGATCGGCCGGTGGTCCAGCTGTCGCGAGCGGTGCTCCTGCTCAAACGGGGGCGGTGGGCCGAGGCGCTGGCGGCCTTTGCGGCGCTGCGCGAGGGTCCGGGTAAGCGACCCGGGGCCCTCTACGTTTTCGGAGCCCTGGCGGACGCGCTGGCGGGCCGCCTCGACGCGGCGCTCGCCTGGGGGCGCGAGGGGCTCGAGCGGTTTCCCGATTTGGCGCCGTTGCTCCTCGTCGTTGGTGCCCTGCACGAGCGCAAAGGCGAATGGGAAGAGGCGGAGGCCCTCTACCGCCGTGCGGTTGCCGCCGACCCGGCCCGCGCGCAAGCGCACAAGGCACTTGGCGACGCCCTCTACCGGCGCGGGCTCTACGACGACGCCGCGGCGGCCTACCGCGCCGCCACGGAACGCGATCCGGAACTCGGCGACGACGTCTACTTCAAGCTTGGCAACATTGCCTACAAACAAGGCGACCGCACGCAGGCCGTCGCGTTCTGGCGGAAGGCTCTCGAGCTCAACCCCGAGAACCAGGTCGTGCGCACCAACCTCGAGCTCGTCGAGGCGATGGCATGAGCAGCGTGCCCCGTTTTCCCGCGCTCCCGCCCCCGCTCGAGGGCCAGGACGACGACCTCGTCCGTTTGCTCACGTACCTGGAACGTCTTGGTGGCTTCCACGGCCTCCGTTACAAAGACAAATGCCTGCGTCGCCGCATCGCCACCCGCCTGCGCGCTCGCGGGCTGGACCGCGTCGCCGACTACCTGCGCCTGCTGGAGAACGACGCCGCGGAATTGGACCGCCTGCTCGACGCACTCACGATCAATGTGACCAAGTTCTTCCGCAATCCCGAAGTCTGGGAGGAGGTCGAGCGCACCGTCGTGCCCGCCCTGTTCGCGCAGCCCGGGCACCATCGCCTTTGGTCGGCCGGTTGCGCCAGCGGAGAAGAGCCCTACACCCTCGCCTTGTTGCTCTACGATTACGCCCGCCGGCAGCGGCGCCCGGACGAGCTGGCGCGATTCGAGATCATCGCTACGGACATCGACCGCGCGTGCTTGGCCCGCGCGCAGCGGGCCGAGTATCCCTCGTTCGCCCTCACCGAGACCCCGGCGCGTTGGCGCGTCTACTTGGAGCCGGGCCCGCCGCACCGCGTGCCGGCGGAGGTGCGCCGTCTAGTGCGCTGGCAGCGCCACGATCTGCTGGCCGACCCCTACCCGACCGATTGCAGCCTGATTCTTTGCCGCAACGTGATCATCTACTTTGCCCGCGAGGTGCAGGACGATCTTTTCCGACGCTTCCACGGCGCCCTGCGCCCGGGGGGCTTTCTGCTGCTGGGCAAGGTGGAGACGATCCTCGGCCCGACGCGGGCGTTGTTCGAGGTCGTGCGCCCGCGCGAACGTCTGTTCCGGCGTCCGCTCGATGGCTGAGGCTGTCCTGGTGCGCGTCGCCCAGTACGCCGTCGGCGGGGCCGAGGTGGAGCTCGTGACCCTCGGCCTCGGTTCCTGCGTCGCCATCGCGCTGCACGATCCCGTGGCGCGCTTGGGGGGGTTGGCGCATGCCCTGCTGCCGGATCCGTCGACGGCCCGCGAGACGTCGAACCCAGCAAAGTTCGCCCTCACGGTGGTGCCGGTCCTGGTGGCGGAGCTCGAACGTCGTGGGGCGCGACGAGAGCGGTTGCGGGCCAAACTCGTGGGCGGGGCGTCGATGTTTGCTACCCTCCTCCAAACGAACGGGATGAACATGGGCGAGCGCAACGTGCAGGCCGCGCGGACGGCCCTGGCGGCGCTCGCCATCCCCGTGGTGGCGGAAGACGTTGGTGGCGACTACGGTCGTTCGGTCCGTTTTGCCCCCGGTGACGGCCGCTTGCGCGTGCGTTCGGTGGCCCGAGGGGAGGAGGAGATCTGATGGGGGGACGGCGCTGGCGCGTGTTGGTGGTGGACGACAGCGCCTTCATGCGGCGAGTGATCACGGACATCATCGGCCGCAGCGGTGAGTTCGAGGTGGTGGGTACCGCGCGGGACGGCTACGACGCCATTCGCAAGGTCCATCGCCTCGAGCCCGATATCGTCACCCTCGACGTCGAGATGCCGCGGCTCGACGGGCTCCAGACCCTGGGCTACCTCATGAGCGAAGCCCCACGGCCGGTGGTCGTCTTGTCGGCGTACACGCCCGAGGGTGCTCAATTGACGCTGCAGGCGCTGGAGCTGGGCGCCGTGGAGGTGGTGCCGAAGCCTTCGGGGGCCATCTCGCTGGATCTGGAGCGGGTGGCGGGCCGCTTGTTGGAGGCGCTGCGGGCGGCCGTGCGGGTGAATTTGCGCAACCTCGGCGTGCGCATCCCGCGCGCCACGGAACCGACCCCGAAGGCGGAGGGCGACGGACAGGACTCCGGCGTGGCCGTCGCCATCGCCGCCTCCACCGGGGGCCCGCGCGCCCTGATGGAGATCGTGCCACGCCTGCCGCATGACCTGGGCGCTGCGGTGTTCATCGTTCAACACATGCCACCGGAGTTCACGGCCTCGCTGGCGCGTCGGCTCGACGTCCTGAGCCCCCTGCCCGTGGCCGAGGGACAGGCGGGCGAAGCGGTCGAGGCCAACCGCGTCTACGTAGCGCCCGGCGACCACCATATGCGCGTCGTCCGGGGTGCGGACGGTCGGGTGCGGCTCCGGCTGGACCAGGACGCGCCGCGGTGGGGCGTGCGCCCGGCGGCCGATCCGCTGTTCCTCAGCGTGGCCGAGGTGTACGGGCCGCGCAGCCTCGGGGTCGTCCTCACCGGCATGGGGCGCGACGGCGCCGACGGCGCAGCGGCCATCGTTCGTCGCGGCGGTCGAGCGCTCGCGCAGGACCGGGCCAGCTGCGTCGTCTACGGCATGCCCCGCATGGCCGTGCACGCCGCCCACGCCCGCCCTGTGCCCCTGCGCGACCTGCCCGATGCCATCGCCACCACCGTCGCCGAGCTGCGCTCCGCGGAGGTGTCGTCATGAGCGCCGCGCGCGCCTGGGTGTTGGTTCGCGCCGCCGGCGAGCTCTACGCATGGCCGGCCGCCGCCGTCGAGGAGGTGCGCGCGGCGACCGCGGTCACGCCGGTTCCGCAGGCACGCGGCGCGCTTCGCGGCGTCGTCCGCGGCCAGGCCTCGTTCCTGCCGGTGATCGACCTGGCGGCCTTTCTCGGCCGATCCAGGGTCGAGGGCGACGCCGTGCTCGTCGTCGGGCGCTGGGGCGATCGCCCGGCCGCTTGGCTCGTCGACGACGTCGTCGACGTCATCGAGCTCGACGACGCTCTCTGGGCACCGCCACCGCCGGGCAGTCCGCCCTACGTCCGTGCCGTCGCCCCCGTCGGCGGGACGCTGGTGGCCCGCCTCGATCCCGCCGTCGCTTCGCACTCCGCATCGGAGGAGACCGAATGAACCGGCCCGCTGCATCGTCGGCGACGATTCCCCTGGTGGTGTTCCGCGTTGGCGGCGAAGACTTCGCGGTCGACGTCTTCGCTGTGCAGGAGGTGCTCCGCTATCGCGCCCCGACGCCGGTGCCCAAGGCACCCCCCTTCATGGAAGGGGTCATCGAGGTGCGCGGCGTCCTGGTCCCCGTGGTCGATCTGCGGAAGCGGTTCGAGGCGCCGGCGCCGCATGACAGCGACACTCGGTTGCTGGTGATCCGCCTCAGCGACGAGCCGATCGGGCTGGTGGTCGATAGCGTGCTGGAAGTGCTTCGCGCCAACGCGGCGGACCTCCATGATCCTCCCGCGTACGTCAAAGGCTTGGCCGCGGCGTTCCTACGCGGGATCTTGCGCCACGGCGAGCGGCTCATCCTCGTGCTCGACGTCGAGCGCATTCTCAGCTCCGACGAGCGAATCGCCCTTGAGCGTTGGGCCAACGCGCAGGCATGAGCGCGCCCCCCTTCGTGGAGGAGGTTCAGCGGCGCCTGGCCGAGCTGCGGGGTGCCCTCGAACGGCTGGATCCGAGCGACGTGGAGGCGCGGACGACCCTAAAGCGCGCCATCGCCACCTTGGTACGGGAACTCGACGCCATCGCCGCCGCGCTTCCCGCGTTGCGGCAGGACGCCGCCGATCTCGTCGAGCGGTACAAGGAGCGCGCCCGGACCGCGCCTCCGTCGCCCGACCAAGGATTAGCGCCGACGGTGCGGCGCGATCACCTCGGAAGCTCCACCTTCATCGAGAAGGGCTGGCACCTCATTGCCACCGGCGACTACGACCGCGCCATCGCCACGCTCCAAAAAGCCCTCGAGCTGGCCCCGGACGATCCTCAGGCGGAAACCCTCTTGGGCTGGGCGCACATGCTCCGGGGGGACTACGACGAGGCGTTGCTTCACTTTCAGCGCGTGCTCGTCCGCGAGCCGGACAACGTGCTCGTGCGGGTCAACCTCGGCTACGTGTGTCTCAAGAAGCGGATTTTTGGCGAAGCGATCGAGCACCTGGCGCGGGCCATTCGGCTCGATCGGGATCGCAAGGCCACTCTGTACGCGCACTACTACCTCGGTCTCGTCTACCTCGAGCGGGAGATGTACGAGGACGCGCGTGGGTTTTTTGAACGTGCGATTGCGCTGAGTCCCCAATTCGTGGAGGCGTACTGGGAATTGGGGCGCACGTATTACCTGGAGGGCGATCGAGCTGCCGCTGCGGAGGCCTGGCGTCTCGGGGCGGAGGCCAATCGTTTTAGCCCTTGGGGCGAGCGATGCCGCCGCGCGTGGGAACGGGTGCAGGCCGGCCTGGCGGTTGAGGAGGCGGTCGAGACCGCGCTTGACCGTCCCGAACCGACCGCCTAGCGTAGGGCAGGATGGCGACGCGCATGGATCGTGGCACGGGTGAGGGCCGGGGCGGCGCCCCGCGCTTCAGCGCCGCCAACGTGGCGCTCCTTGGGGGCGGATTGGCGGCGCTCGGCGTCGGGTACGGGTTGCTGGCGGGTGGATCGACGGTCGCCGGCCCGCTGGCGTTGGTGCTGGGCTACGCGGTGCTGTTGCCGTGGAGCTTGAGCCATTGAAGGGCGCTTAGCTCAGCGGTCCAGAGCGCCTCGCTTACACCGAGGAGGTCGGGGGTTCGAATCCCTCAGCGCCCATGCCGCAGGAGGAGACCGTGGTTCGGCAAACGGTGCCGTACGGGTTGGCGACAGCCGTGGCGGTGCCGCCGGCGGAGGCGATCGCGCGCGCGCGGGCCGCGTTGGCGGAGGAGGGCTTCGGTGTGCTGTGCGAGATCGACGTGGCGGCCACGCTGGCGCAGAAACTTGGGCTGAGCTTTCGACCCTACGTGATCCTCGGCGCCTGCAACCCGACGTTCGCCCACCAGGCGCTCGAGGTGGAGCCGGATCTGGGCTTGCTGCTGCCGTGCAACGTCATCGTGTACGCCGGTGAGGAGCGCGATACCAGCGTGGTGGCGGCCCTGGATCCGGAGGCGGCGCTGGCCGTTACCGGCAACCCTCGCCTGGAGCCGATCGCGCGGGAAGTCAAGCAGCGCTTGACGCGCGTCCTCGAACGGGTGGCCGCGGGGACTTGACCGTGGCGCCTTGGCCCATTACTATCTGGGCCGTCAACCAGGATGCGGGCATAGCTCAGTTGGTAGAGCGCAACCTTGCCAAGGTTGAGGTCGCCGGTTCGAATCCGGTTGCCCGCTCTGGTGCCGTAGCCAAGTGGTAAGGCAGGGGTCTGCAAAACCCCGATTCGGCGGTTCGAATCCGCCCGGCACCTCTGGCGTTCGCCGAGGTCCGGGAGGTGGGATGCCGGCCGATCGGGGCCTCTGCGACGCTGGCGACGGGCAGGATGCCGCTATCGTCTAGGGGTCTAGGACGCCGCCCTCTCACGGCGGAAACCCGGGTTCGAATCCCGGTAGCGGTACTGCGGGGTGGAGCAGTCTGGTAGCTCGCCGGGCTCATAACCCGGAGGTCGTGGGTTCAAATCCCACCCCCGCTACTTCCGAGGGGCAACGGGTCAGGGCCTTGCCGGCAGCAGCCCACCCTTCGGCGCGGGCGCGGAGCAATCCGGCCCGCGTTACGGTCGATTAGCTCAGTTGGTAGAGCGCTCGCCTCACATGCGAGAGGTCCCAGGTTCGAGTCCTGGATCGACCACCTTGAAGCCGCGCACCGCGCGGCTTTTTTGTTTTCGGGGGTACATCCTTTGCGGTAGAGGCCCGTGGGCATGGCGTGGCGAGAAACGTGGCGCTCCTGGATCCGGCTGCCCGCGCGCGAGCGCGCCAGCCTGCTCGTCGGATTGGTGCTTTTGCTGCTCATTTTTTTCGCGCTGACCTGGTACATCGCCACCCATACGGAGACCGGCTGATGCGCGGCTGGGTCGCGCTTATGGTAGCGGCCGCGGCGCCGGGGGTCACGGACGCGCAGACTCGGCAACTACGGCTCGATCTCAACATCCCGGCGTTGGAGCTGGTCGTCTACGAAGGGGACCGGCCGATCCGCGCGATGCCGGTGGCCGTCGGCCAGGTCGGGCACGAGACCCCCACGGGCGACTTCTTGGTCACGCACGCGGAGTGGAACCCCTGGTGGCGCCCGCCCGCGCGCGAGTGGGCCAAGGACGAGAAGATCACGCCCCCGGGGCCCGAGAACCCCATGGGGAAGGTGAAAATTTTCTTTTCGCCCCTCTACTACCTGCACGGCACGCCGGAGCACGAAAGCATTGGCACGCCGGCCTCCCACGGTTGCGTGCGCTTGCGCAACGCGGACGCGGTGGCGTTGGCCCGGCTGCTCCACGAACGCGCCGGCGGGTCGCTGCCCGCAGCTACGCTTCAGCGCATCCTGCGAAGGTACCGGCCGACGGTGGTCGACCGATTCCGGCGTCCGGTGCCGCTGCGCATCCGCTACGACGTGGCCGAGGTGCGCGACGGCGAGCTTGTTCTCTACCCGGACCTGTACCGCTGGGGCCGGTTGCACGCGGAGGCCGTCTACCAAGCCCTGCTGGCCGCCGGCTACGACGTGCGCGGCCTGCCGCGCGCCGCCGTGCAGTCCGTGCTGGACCATGCCCATGCCGTCTGGGCCGCGAACCCGCTCGTTGCCGTGCGGTTTCCCGTGGCCGAAGCCTTCGGGTCGCTACCCCGACGCGCGCTGGTGACGGTCGACGGCTGAGCGTTCGATGCGGCTGCGCCCCGTGAACCTGCGTACGCAGCGGACCGCCGGCGCCGCCTTTGCGATCGCCTTCGCTCTTGGGGTGTTGCTGACCGCGTTCTTCGATACGCAGATCGTCCGCGGCGCATACTACGCCGTCCGGGCCGAGGACAACCGCTTGCGTCCCATCCCGATCCCGGCCCCGCGCGGTCTCATGCTGGACCGCCACGGCGACGTCGTGGCGACGAACATCACCGGTTACAGCGTTGCCATTCTCCCCGCGTCCGAGGCAGTGGTGCGCCGCACGCTGGAGGATCTGGCTCCCTTCCTTGGTTTGTCCGCGCCCGACATCGATCGCTTGCTGGAGCGCCGTCACCGGCGACCGAACGACCTCCTGTTCGTCACCGAAGACGCCACGTTCGCTCAAGTGGCGGCCATCGAGGAGCGGCAATTTGCTTTCCCCAACGTGCTGTTGGTGGAGCGACCGAAGCGTTACTACCCAGCGGGTGAAGCGGTCGGGCACGTCGTCGGGTACGTCGGTGAAATCACGAAGGAGGAACTTGCCCGGTCGCCGTATCGTCAGGCCGGCTACCGGCAAGGCCGTTGGATCGGCAAGGCGGGCTTGGAGCGAACGTACGAATTTTGGCTCGCCGGCCAGGACGGCGCCCGCTACGTCGAGGAAGACGCGGCCGGGCGGATCGTCAACCCGACCGCCCTCGCCGGGGAACTGCCGCCACGGCCCGGGCGCACCCTGCGCCTGACGCTCGATCAAGAGCTTCAGCGGTACGTGCACACGATTTGGCCCGATACGATGAACGGCGCCCTGGTGGCGCTGGTGCCCTCGACGGGTGAGGTGCTCGCCCTCTACAGCCATCCGACGTTCGATCCGAACGACTTCGTCGAGGGCGTTACCGGGCGGCTGTGGCGCGCGCTGACGTCCGACCCGAACAAGCCGATGCTCAACCGTGCCATCGATGCCCTTTACCCACCGGCCTCGACCTTCAAGCTGGCGACGGCGGCGATGGGCTTGCGGCGCGGCCTGTTGCGAGCGGATACGCGCATGCCCATCCCGTGCACAGGGGGCATGTACTACGCGGGCCGCTACGCCCGCTGCTGGGTCCCCGAGGGGCACGGTTCGCTCGATTTGCTTGGCGCGATTGAAAAGTCATGCAATGTCTACTTCTACCAAGTGGGCATCGAGCTTGGGCTCAAAGAGATCATCGCCCAGGCCACGCGTCTTGGCTTTGCCCGGCGCACCGGCATCGATTTGCCGGGCGAGAAACCCGGCGTCTTCCCCACCTCGCTGGGGTGGTATCGTCAGCGTTTCGGCTACTTTCCTGTGCCGTCGGAGGTGATGTATCTGGCGATCGGCCAGGGACCGAACACGCAGACCGTCATTCGCATGGGCTTGTTTTACTCGGCGATCGCGGGCAACGGCACGGCGCCTGCGCCCCATCTGGCGGCCCGAGACACGAGTCATCTGCGTCCGGTCATCGATCTGGGCCTGACGACCGATCAGCTGCAAACTCTCTGGGCCGGGCTGGCCCGGGTGCCGGGGCCGGGCGGCACGGCCTGGTTGTCCTCGCTTGAGCGGTGGAAGCTCTACGGCAAAACGGGAACGGCGCAGAACCCCCACGGGGGCGACCACGGCTGGTTCGTCGGTTTCGCCGGGCCGCCAGGGAGCCCCCCCGAAGTGGCCGTCGCCGTGCTTGTCGAACACGGCTTGCACGGCAGCGATGTGGCACCCCTGGCGGCCAAGGCGGCCGATTTCTACCTCCGACGCAAGTACGGCCTACCCCCGGACCCGCGGCCCATCCTCTTGGAGCGCTGGATGGACGGGCGCTGCCCGTGGGGCGTGACGTGCACCGTGCCCGATCGGGCGTCCGCGCTCATGCGCCCGACGCCGCGCTTCGACGCTCAGGGCCGGCTGCTCAACCCGCCACCGGGGTCGGCCGCGGCAACGGCGAATGGGCCTCGCTAGCTGCCGCCGCTACCTCGGGGGCTTCCTCTTCGTCCCAGAGCGCGAGTGCCGTCGCCACCACGTCGGGGTGAAACCGTTGCCCCGCTCCTCGACGCAGCGCTTCTTCCTGGTCGCGCCGCGGCATCGCGGACCGGAACGCCCGCGGCGACCCCATGGCGTCGAGGGTATCGGCCACGCGCAGCACGCTGGCCAGGAGAAAGGCCGGATCGTCCGGTGGCAGGTAGGCCGGCAGATCCGCGTAGTCGACGTATTGGGTCTCGACCAGTGGAGCGAGCTCGCGCAGGCTCGGTAGCGCCCTCAAGATTTGCGCACCGACGCGCGCGTGGTCCCGCACCGCCGCCAGCTCGGCCGGCGTCAGCGCGTCGGGCTTCTGCAACAGCTCGAGCGGCGTGGCCAGTTTCCCAATCTCGTGCACGCGGGCGGCTTGCTCCAAACGCTCTAGTTGCGCCTCGCCAAGCTGCAGCTTGCGACCGAGCGCCCGGCACCAGGCCGCCACCCGCTCGCAATGTCCCCGCATGAACGGATCGCGAGCCTCGAGCGCGGCGGCCAGCGCCTCGACCGCCTCCCATTGCGCGCGCCGCAGCCGCTCGTGGAGCTGCGCTTGTTCGGCGGCCCATCGACCCCGCAATCGCAGGAATTCTTCCGCCAGCTCGGCGAGTGCCCGGTGGCAAGCGTCGACGACGGCGGTGACGTCATGCCGGTCGGCCGCACGATCGACCGCGGCGTCCCCCGCCGACGGACCGAGCCGCACGTGCCGCGCCAGCGGCTGACGCTGGCGCAATTGCGCCATCGCGGCCGCGGCGACCTCGGAGGAAACACTGGCGGCGTCGCTGACGAGAATGTCCGGGACGACGCCATCCGCCAACAATCGCTGCCACTCGTCCGCGTCCGTTACGGCCACGACCAAATGACCGGCACAACGAAGCGCCACGGCAAGCGGTGCGGCCGCGGCCGTGTCGCGGGTCCAGAGAACGATTCGTCCGTGCATCGTCGCCTCGGATTGGAGGTCGCCTGAGACGACGGCAGGGGTCGGACCGCGGCGCGGTGAGGTGCGGATCCCCTTGGGCGGCAACGACTTCCGTGACGAATCCGGGAGCGCCGCGCTCGACGCGGCTGTTCAGCCGTCGGACACGGCGGCGAAGCCCCGCGCAGAAACCCTTTCCACGAGCGCGCCTTGCCGGTGCCTGTCCGACGACCGGACACTACCGACGTCGGGACGACGCGTCGACGTCCAGCCGGGCGAGCAAGCGGTTGCTGACCGCGAGGGCCAACGGTTCCGGAAGGTCCAACGTGTCGACGTAGAGCTCCAGGAGGCGATCGACGTCCAGCTCGTCGCCGAGCTGGCGCAGAATTTCGAGCAGGTTGTCGACGTGGGTTTCGATCACGGCCTCTTCGGCACGCGCGGCGAGAATGAGGAAACGGCGACGCACGTCGTCCGGAAGTTTGCGTCGGCGGAACAAGGGCATGGGCGTCGTCTGGGCGCCGGGCTTCGGGAAGGATGGTGGCGGAGCGTGGGGCTGCGCAAGATTGCGCGGGCCGGTTATACTTTGAAGGGACGGGCCGGCAATGACGGATCACGGGCGAGGCCAGGGCAAGGACACGAACACCGGGCGCGCGCGCCCCGACCCGCTGGCGCGGGAATGGCTGGCCGAGGCACGGGATCTCCTGTTGACCGGCGAGCGGGCACGGGCGCGGGAGTTGGTGCAGCGTGCCTTGGAGCGGCATCCGGATTGCGCCGCGGTGCACGTGCTCCTCGGCGAGCTTCATCTCGCCGAGGAGGAATACGTGTGGGCCTTCCAGGCGTTCGATCGGGCGCTGGAACTCGATCGGGAAAACCCGGAAGCCTGGGTGGGTCTTGGCGAAGCGTTGCTCAAGCTCGGTCGGCAGGCGGAGGCGCTTCAATCGTTTCGCCAGCTGGAGGAGTTGGGCTACGGCAACGAAACCCGGCTCGGTGTGCGGGTGGCCCGGGTGCTCTATCGGGAGGGCCTCGTCGACGCCGCGCACCGCGTGCTGCTGCGGCTGGTCTATCGGGCACCGCCGGATCCTGACGCGCTCACGCTTCTGGCTTACACGCTATACGCGTCCGGGCGCGTGGCCGAGGCACGCCGACGCTTGCGGGAGGCGTTGCGGCTCGACCCGCGGCACAGCGAAGCGCGCTTGTTTCTGGGCTATCTGCTGCACGAAGCGGGCAACGAGGCCGGCGCGCTCCGCGAGCTCGAGCGCGTGCCCCCGGACGAGCACTGGGATCCACTGTCGGTGTGGCTGGTGCTCGACCTGAAGCGGCGGCTGGAGGGTTATCCGCCCGATGATCCAGCCTTGGCACGGTGGCGCGCGCGTCTGGAGGAGCTCGACGGGCCGCCCGATGCCGTGGACCATCTGTTGGCCGAAGTTGAGACCGCATTCGAACGGCGCTACGGCGCCGCGCCTCACCCCGCCTCCGGTCACCTCGGGGCCAGCCCCGACCGCGCGGGCCAGGTGGTGCGGGTTCGCACGATCGACGGCCTCACGTTCGTAGGTACCATGGAGGAAATCGTCCGGGCGATGCGGGATCGGCTCGGCGATCCGCGGGAATCTTTGTCCCGCTTCATGCACCGCATGTCGCAGCGGATTCACCGCTTCCTGGGCACGCGGTTACCGTTCGACTCGCCGGAGTCCTTCCTTCGCGCCGGCGAGCGGCTGGGTCTGCTGCGGATTCAGCGGCGGCGCCGCTGAAGCGATGGGGCCCGCCGAGGAGCGCCACTTCACCGGGCGGCCGTCGCGCGCGGCGCGGGCTGCGTGGGAGGCGGCCGCGCGGGCGCAGGGGGCGCGTCGTGTGCTCGACGCGCCGGAAGGTCGGGTCGACCGCGGCTCGTCGGACCTCACCGGAGCGGAGCGTCCGGCCTGGGGCGAGGCGACCGAGGTCCACCCGGTGCCTCCCTCGGCGCCGGGGTATCGCTCCCAGGTGAGTGGAGCGCCGGCGTTCATGGCTGTCGGAGCGTTGGTCGCAACCCTCGTCGTCCCCGGAACCTTCGAACGGCGGTAACCCGATGGACGCGCTCGATCGTCTTTATTGGCGCCTGGTGCGCTCGCTGCAGCAAAACGGCGCTGCGTTCGACCGACCGATTACGATCGCCGAGATCTATCAGCAGCTTGTGCCGTATCGCGCCGTACGCGCCGAGCTCGGATTCGGGGAGTTGGCGGAGTACGAGCACGCCCTGCTGCGCCTGCTCGCGGGCGAACGGGGTTACGTCGAGGTGGAGGTGGCGCAAGTGCGGGACGAGTTTCGCCGGGAGTTGACCGCTCCGAATCCCCTTCTCGGGCTCTACCGCGACTACGCGGCCGTCGGGGTCCGAGTCACGGGCCCGCGTCCCCCGATGGCCCCGCGCCTCGAGGCACACCCGGGAGGTTCGCCGGCGGCCCCGGCCACGCCCTCGCGAACGCCAGCCGGCGCTCCAGCTGGGGTCGCCTGCCCGGGGTGCGGGGGGCGCGTGCCGACAGGTCCGGAGGTGCGTTACTGCCCACACTGCGGACGCGCGGTGCGACCGGTTCCCTGCCCGGAGTGCCGGGTGCCTATCGAGCCGACGTGGAACTATTGCGTAAGCTGTGGGCGTCCGCGGCCGAATCCGGCGGCGTCCTAGCGCGCGCCAGCGCGACCACGTACGCGGCCAGGGCACGCCGTTCCTGCGGAGTGAAGGCCCCACCCCCGTCCGGGGGCATGGGAACGGGGTACTCCTGAGGGTCGGGGAAGCCGCTGGCAATGGCGCGTTCGATGGCGGCGAGGGAGCCGTCGACGCGCCGCCAGGCGTTCTGGCGTAAGGGCGGGGCCAGCGCCGTTCCCTCGCCTTGCGCGCCATGGCAAACGGCGCAGGGCAAAAACAAGCGGCGGCCTTGCTCCACCAGCGCGGGCGGCAAGCCGGGCGGGGCCGGCACTGCCGGCGCCACCACCCACCGCTCGGCCGCCTGCTCCGGCGGTGGCGGCGCAGGTGGAGGATGTCGTCGATCGCAGCCGGTGACGGCCACCGCGGCGCCGGCGAGGGCGATCGCTCGTGCCCTCGAGAGGAGGGATCGCTTCGTCATCGCGTCGCGCATTTGCAAGCCTCGTTCCCCCGTTCGTGGTCCCTGCTTGACGGGGCTCGAGGTCGCTTCTACCCTTCCGCGCCATGGCAAGGATCGCGGTGTTGCCGGGCGACGGGATCGGCCCGGAAGTCACGCGCGAGGCGGTGGCCGTGCTTGGGCGCGTGCAGGAGCTCGGTGGGCCGACGTTCGATCTCGTGCCGTGGCCGCATAGCGCCGACCGCTACCTCGCCACCGGCGCCACCTTGACCGAAGCCGAGGTCGAGGACCTACGCACGAACTACGACGCCATCTTGCTTGGCGCTTTCGGCGATCCGCGCGTGCCCGGCAACGAGCATGCGCGCGCGATTCTCCTCGGGCTCCGATTCCGCCTCGATCTCTACGTCAACCTGCGGCCGGTTCGCTTATGGGCTGCGGACTTGTGTCCCTTGCGGGCGCCGCGCTCCATCGACTTCGTGATCTTCCGCGAAAACACGGAAGGCATCTACGTGGGCGCAGGGGGCCGGGTGCGTCCGGGCACTCCCGAGGAGATCGCCCTCGAGGAGGAGGTGGCGACCGCACGTGGCGTGGAGCGGATCGTGCGGGCGGCGTTTGCGTTCGCCGTGCGCACGGGGCGGCGTCGCGTCACCTTGGTCGACAAGGCCAACGCGATGGAACACGTCGGGGCCCTCTGGCGCCGCGTCTTCCGTGCCGTGGCCACGGAGTATCCCGATCTCGAGGCGGAGGCGCTCTACGTGGACTTCGTGGCCCTCGATCTCGTTCGTCGCCCGGAGCGCTACGACGTGCTGGTGACCAGCAATCTCTTCGGCGACATTCTCTCCGACGAAGCGGCTGCGTTGATCGGTGGGCTGGGCGTGGCTCCGTCGGCCAACCTCCATCCCGGCCGGGTGTCGCTATTCGAGCCGGTCCACGGATCCGCGCCGGACATCGCCGGCACCGGTCGTGCCAATCCCATCGGGGCGATTCTCTCGGCCGCGCTGCTGCTCGAGCACCTGGGTCACGTGCCGTGGGCCCGCGCGGTGGAGGAGGCCGTGGCGGCAACCCTGCGAGAGGGCCCTCGCACCCCCGACCTCGGCGGCGTTGCCACCACCGCCGACGTCGGCGCCGCCGTACGCGCCCGCTTGCGTCCGCCCTCGGTTTGAATCGAAAACGACGCGGGGGCGCACCGTCGAGGCGCGCCCCCGTCCCCGCGGCGCCGCAACCGCTCTCAGCGATCCGACCCCGCCGTGCGTTCACGCTGCAGCTGCGCCCGCAGATCCGGCGTCATGAAACGTTCGAACCAACTCCGCAGGTAGAGCTGCGTGCGCAGGAAATTCGAGGGGCGGGTGGTGGTGCCGTGCCACTCGCCCTGGAAACGCACAAGCGCCGTGGGCACCTTCCGGAGCTTGAGGGCCTGGTAGTACTCCTCGGACTGCGCCATCGGCGTGCGGAGGTCAAGTTCGCCCGTCATGATCATCGTCGGCGTCTTGACGTTGCCGACGTACATCAAAGGCGAACGACGCAAGTGCTCGGTAGGATCCTCCCACGGCAGCTTGGCAAAGTTGCGGTACCACGAGACCCCGTCGGTCGTCCCGACAAAGGACAGCCAGTTGGTTACCGGGCAATTGGCGCTGGCGGCGCGGAATCGATCGGTGTGGCCAACGATCCAGGCTGTCAGGACCCCGCCGCCACTGCAGCCGTACACGAAAAGATTGCGTTCGTCAACGTATCCTCGGGCGAGCACGGAATCGACCGCGGCCATCAGGTCGTCGTAATCCCTGCCCGGGTAGGCGTTCTTAATCGCGTTTCCGAACGCCTTCCCGTACCCCGTGCTGCCACGCGGATTCGTGTAAAGGACCACGTAGCCGTTGGCGGCGTGCTCCTGCCAGCCAAAGTTGAAACCGACGTTGTACATGGCGTGCGGGCCGCCATGGATCGACAGCATCAGCGGGTACTTGCGCCGCGGATCGAAACCGGGGGGCTTGAGAATCCAACCCTGCACGCGGAGACCGTCGGCGCTGCGTACCCAAATCTCCTCCAGCTCGCCAAGACGCACACCGGACAGGAGGTCGTCGTTGACGCGCGTCAGCTGTTCGACCCGACCGCTGCGCAGATCGACGCGCACCACGTCCCGAGGCTGCTGCGGGCCGGTGCGCACGCCGACGAGCCAGCGACCACCGACCGATCCCACATCGAACACCCACGGGCCGCGAGTCAGCGGGCGCAGGCGGCCGCTGGAGACATCGAGCGCGTAGAGATTCAGCGTGCCCTCGCTTTCCAACGCGAAGTAAAGGGTGCGACTATCCGAGGACCAGTGGAGGTCCATCGGCGCGCGATCGAGCTGGGCTGTGAGCGTGCGCGTCTGGCCGGTGCGGGCGTCGAGCACGGAGAGGACCGGTACGTTGTACGTATCGTCGTTCCAGTCGTAGCCGGTGTACGCGATCCAACGCCCGTCGGGCGACGGGGTCGGATTCGTGTCGGGGCCACGGCGATTCGTCAGCTGCCGGATGGCGCCGGTTGGCACGTCGACGGCGTAGATTTCCGATTCGCGCCAGGCGTACTCGGCATCCGGAATTCGGAGCGAGGCGAACACGAGCGTTCGATTGTCGAGCCAAGCCGGATCGTTGTGATCCCAGTCACCCGAGGTGACCTGACGCGGCGTTCCCCCCTCCGCCGGCACAACGAACAGGTGATAGTAGCCTTCGGGCAAGTATCCGAGGCGATCACGGCGCCAAATGAGTCGTTCGATCACGCGAGGCGGGTCCGTCCAGCGCGCGCCCTCCGGCCGACCGGGGAGCGACGCGGGCCACTCGCTGCCGAGCTTCTTGGGCACCACCGCGCGGAACGCGATCCACCGGCTGTCGGGCGACCACGCGATCGCCGACGGACTCTCGGTCAGGCGCGTGATTTGGGTGGTGGCCCCTTCGGCGTCCATCCAGCGCACGAAGATCTGGGTGCCGCGCGGTTCGCCCTCGGCGAGGTAGGCGATGCGGGTGCCGTCGGGCGACCAGCGAGGGTTCGAGCCGCGGACGAGGAACCGCGGCTTCGATCCGTCGGCGTTCATCACCCAGATCGCGGACTCCCAGCGATCGTTGATCTTGTCGATCCAGCGGCGGACAAAAACGATCTGGCGACCGTCCGGGGAAAGCTGCGGGTCCTGGACGTCTTCGAAGTCCAGGTACATGGCCAAGGACAGGCGCCGATCGGCCGGGGCGACGGTCGCGGCGGACGGGGCTTGGGCCGAGAGCGCGACGGGAGCCACCAGCGACGCGGCTAGAACGAGGCGGACGCTCCGCATGCGCAACGATCCTCCGTGGTTGAGCGTCGGGGTGCTCGAGCGAACCGAGGCGTGGCTCGAGCGGCGACAATCTACGGGCGCCGGTCCCACGAAAAAAGAACCCGGGCGCCATGTTTCGCAGCGGCCCGGGTTTCCGGACGCGAACGGGCAAAGGGGTTTACGGTCGCTGCACCAACACCCAGACACTCTCCGTCGAAGGGCTGTAGAACATCGTGATTACGACATCTTTTCGGCGACCGTCGCGGAAGCGAAACTCGTAGGGGAAGGTGACGAGCAGATCCCGTTTGGCCACGCCCTCGAGGAAGCGCCCATAGAACTCCTTCACCTTCGTGCACGGAGCGACCTCCTCGAAGAAATTGCGACCGATAGCCTCGTCCTTCGGATAGTGCGCGAGCTCCGATTCGGTGCGGTTGAACCGCAGCACCCGACCGGTGCGATCGAGCTGAATCATGCCGAAGGGCAAGGAATCCAGTTGCTCTTCCGTAAGCGAATCCGCATGGTACAGCGCGCGCTCGGGATCGAGGTTCGACCGATTGGGTGACTCCGCGGGACTTCCGACAGGCATTTCAGCAGCTCCTTCCATTGGGTTCGGCTCACACCAGCAAAACAACAACTCGCGTTGCAAAAGATGCGCCGCCGGCGCCCGGCGCCCACGGGCTAGCCGTTACCCGCGAAAGCGCTAGTTTATTTTGGGTCCGCTTCCGAGGAGGGTCCGATCAACGAGCGGCCGTTTGACGATCGCGACCGGCGCGTGATCAACGCCATTCGCGTCTTGGCGATGGACGCCGTGCAGGCGGCGCAGTCCGGCCATCCGGGCACGCCCATGGCCCTCGCGCCTTTGGCCTGGGTGTTGTGGAGCCGGCACCTCAAATTCGATCCGGCGGATCCCGCCTGGCCCGACCGCGACCGCTTCGTGCTGTCGGCCGGCCACGCCTCGATGCTCCTCTACGCGCTCCTGTACCTCGTGGGGTACGATCTGACCCTCGACGACTTGCGTGCCTTTCGGCAATGGGGCAGCCGCACGCCAGGTCATCCGGAACACGGCCACACCCCTGGGGTCGAGACCACCACTGGGCCGTTGGGGCAGGGGTTTGGCAACGCCGTGGGCATGGCGTGGGCGGAGGCGCACTTGGCGGCGCGGTTCAACCGCGGCGAGACCTTGGTGGATCATCGGACCTACGTGATCGCCTCCGACGGCGATCTCATGGAGGGCGTCTCGCACGAAGCGGCGGCCTTGGCCGGGCGCTGGCGTCTGGGGAAACTCATCGTGTTTTGGGACAACAACGGCATCTCGATCGACGGCTCGACGACGCTCACCTTTGCGGAAGACGTGCGGGCGCGCTTTGCCGCCTACGGCTGGCATACGGTTCGAGTGGCCGACGGCGAGGATTTGGTGGCGATCGATCGAGCCATCCGCGAGGCGCAGGACGATCCGCGTCCGTCGCTGGTCGAGGTGCGAACGGTGATCGGCCGCCCCTCGCCGAAAGCGGGCAACGAGGAGGCGCACGGAGCGCCGCTGGGACAGGAGGCCGTGCGCCGCGCCAAGGAGGCGTTGGGCTGGCCCGTGGAACCGCCCTTCTACGTGCCCGCGGAAGTGTTGCGCTATGCGCGCGAGGTGGGCCAGCGGGGCGCCGTCGTGCGCGCCGCCTGGCAAGAGCGGTGGGCCGCGGTGCGGCGGCGTGATCCGGCCTTGGCGGAGGCGTGGCAGCGCGCCCAGCGCCTGGAGCCCGAGCCGGGCTGGGAGGCCGCCTTGCCGGCCTGGGACCCAACCGACAAACCGTTGGCCACGCGGGCCGCGTCGGGTGAGGTTCTTCGCGCCGTTGGCCGCGCCGCGCCGTGGCTGGTCGGCGGGTCGGCCGATCTGCTCGAGTCCACCCGTACAGCCCTGCCCGATACCGTGCCCTTCACGTCGGTGACACCCGCGGGTCGCCAGATCTATTTCGGCGTGCGCGAGCACGGGATGGGCGCCATCCTCAACGGGATGGCGCTGCATGGGGGTGTGCGGCCGTTTGGATCGACGTTTCTCGTTTTCTCCGATTACCTGCGGCCCGCCCTTCGCCTAGCGGCGCTCATGCGCCTCCCGGTCGTCTACATCTTCACCCACGACTCCATCGGCCTCGGCGAGGACGGGCCGACCCACCAGCCCATCGAGCACCTGCCTGCGCTGCGTGCCATTCCCAATCTGGTGGACCTGCGCCCCGCCGACGCCGCCGAGACGGTGGCCGCATGGCGTTTCTTGCTCGACTACCGAGACGGGCCGGTCTTCCTGGCCCTCACCCGGCAAAACGTGCCCCATCTGGACCGACGCCGCGGCCAGGCGGCCGACCATCTGCGTTTCGGGGCCTACGTGCTTGCCGACCCGGAGGACGGCGAGCCGGAGCTGATTCTCATTGCCAGTGGCTCCGAAGTGGCGTTGGCGGTAGAAGCGCAACGCCTCCTGGCCGCGGACGGGGTGCGCGCGCGGGTCGTCAGCATGCCCAGCTGGGCGCTGTTCGCACGCCAGCCCTCCGCGTACCGCGACGCGGTGCTCCCGCCCTCGCTCCCCGTCCGTCTCGCCGTCGAGGCGGCGCGTCCGCTCGGTTGGGAGCGCTGGCTTGGCCCGTACGGCCGCGCCGTGGGGCTCGAGCGCTTCGGCGCCTCGGCCCCGGGCCCCGAGGTCTTCCGTCGCCTCGGCTTGACCGCGGAGCGGATCGCTGCCGAGGCGTGCGATCTGCTTGCCGCTTGGAGCACGGCTTCGGAACCCGAAACGACGCGACGATGAACCCGCTCTCTCCGCTGCACCGGCTGGCCGACGTCGGCCAAAGCGTATGGATGGACTATCTCCGGCGCGCCATCCTCGAGAACGGGGAGCTCGGCCGCATGATCGAGCGTTGGGCGCTGCGTGGGCTGACGTCGAACCCGGCAATTTTCGAGGAAGCGGTCGACAGCGGCGATTACGACGCCCTCCTCGAAAGCCAAACCGACGACCGGGTCACGGCCGAGCAGATTTACGAGCGCTTCGCCGTCGAGGACATTCGCGCCGCGGCGGACGTCTTTCGCCCCATCTACGAGGCGAGCGACGGCGTCGATGGCTACGTATCGCTCGAGGTTTCGCCCCTCGTGGCCTACGATACGCGGGGCACCTTCGAGGCGGCCCGGCGGCTGTGGCAGGCGGTGGGCCGTCCGAACGTCATGATCAAAGTCCCCGGCAACGCCGAAGGGTTGCCGGCCATCGAGGAGCTGCTCTACGAAGGGATCCCCATCAACATCACCTTGCTGTTCTCTGTGTCGAACTACGAGGAGGTCGTGGACGCCTACCTGCGGGCGCTGGAACGCCGGGCACGGGCCGGGCTCGACGTCCGGGTGGCCTCGGTGGCCTCGTTCTTCGTGTCGCGCGTGGATACGGCCGTTGACGCTCTGCTCGACGCGCGGTTGGCGCAGGAGCGCACGCCGTCGCGGCAGCAGGCACTCGAAGCGTTGCGCGGGCAGATCGCGGTGGCCAACGCCAAGCGCGCCTATCGGCGCTTCCGCGAGTGGTTCGACGGCCCGCGTTTCGCCGCCTTGCGAGAGCGTGGCGCGCGGGTGCAACGGCCGTTGTGGGCGAGCATGTCCACCAAGGATCCGCGCTATTCGGACGTCAAGTACGTCGAAGCCCTTATCGGGCCCGATACGGTCGCTACCTTGCCGCCAGCCACGTTGGAGGCGTTCGCCGATCATGGCCATGTGCGCGCAACCTTGCTCGAAGGCTGGGAGGAAGCGGAGGCGCAGTTGGCTCGGCTGGCCGAGCTCGGCATCGATCTCGACGAGGTAACCGAACAGCTCCAGGAGGAGGGCATCGAGAAATTCGCGCGCGCCTACCGCTCCTTGCTGCAGACCATCGACAGCAAGCGCAAACAGGTGGTCGGTCGACGCGCGTAGCGTGCCGGCCCTCCCTCGCGAGCGAAAAAACGGGCGGAAGCGGGACTCGGACCGCCTTCGTCGGCGTGGCGGGGCGTGGTGACGCGCCTGACCGTCCCCTTGCCGAGGCGGCAGGGAAGCGGCACATTGCCGCGGCCGCGCCATGGAAGCGCCACTCCGCGTGCTCACCGATCGCGACCTCTGGCGGTTGATCGCCGCGCGGCAACTCCATCTTCGAGGAGCCATTCTCAGCGGCGCCCAACTGGCCGGCGCGGATCTGTCCGGCGCGGTGCTCGACCGGGCCGACTTGCGCGAGGCCGTCCTCGACGGCGCGTTGCTGGAGGGGGCGCACCTGGCCGGCGCAAACCTGGAAAGGGTCCACGCGCGGCACGCCGTCCTTCGTCGGGCCGACCTAACGGAAGCGTACCTCGCGGGAGCGAATCTGTGGGGAGCGCACCTCGAGGAAGCGTCGCTGGAATGGGCGTATTTGGAGGGCGCTTTCCTGGAGTGGGCCCATCTTCGGGGTGCGCGGCTTCACGGCGCCTACTTGGCCGGAGCGTACCTTACGGGGGCCGGACTTGAAGGCGCTCAGATGCGCGGTGTCAACCTCAGCGGTGCGTACCTGCGGGGCGCGAATCTCACGGAGGCGTTGGCGGAGGCCGCCACTCTCGACCACGCGCAGTTGGAAGGGGCCCGGCTGGTGCGGGCGTGCTTGGCGGGTGCCAACCTCGCCGGTGCCAACCTTGCCCACGCCGATTTGACCGGCGCCGATCTGCGCGAAGCGATCCTTCGCGGCGCCGACCTTCACGGCGCCCTCCTTTACGGCGTGCAACTCGACGGGGCGGACCTCGAGCACGCCGATTTGACCGACGCCCACCGCGATCCTGCCCCGGAAACGGCCGAACGCTGAACCATGCCGGAGGACTTCCGCGTGCTCGGGGAGGCCTTCGTGGAACGGCGACGGGCGTTCCTGCGGGACCGCTTGCCCCGGCCGTTGCTGCATCCCGCCGACTCGGCCACACCGTCGACCGTCCGCGAGCATCTGCTCAAAGAAGCGGAAGACCTCTACTGGAACGAGCTCGCGTGGGAGGAGATCACGGGCGAGGAGACGGCGGCCGGCGGGCCGTTGCCGGAGATGGTCTTTGCCGCCTTTCTCGCGTTCGTGGACGGGTTGTTGCCGGACGAGCCCGCCCGCGCGCGCCGCGACGTGGTCGAGGACATCCTTGCCTTTCTCGGCGAACAGTGGGCTCGCTTCGGGGACGAGCTCGAACGTGGTGAGGACTCGGGCCGCGCCGCCTACGCGCGCGCCCTGACAGGCGAGCTCGTCGACCGGGTGTTGTGGCGCCTGTACCAGCTCACGCCAGAGGAGCGCGATGCGCTCTTCTCGGCGGCCCCCTAGACCCGACCACCCGTTCTTCCGTGGTGCGCCGCTGCTGGTGGCCCACCGCGGGGGCGCGGCATTGGCACCGGAAAACACGCTGCTGGCGTTTCAGCGCGCCCTGTCGTGGTGGGGCGCCGACGGTCTTGAGCTGGACGTCCAGCCCACACGCGACGGCGAGGTGGTGGTTCTCCATGACTCCACCGTTGATCGCACCACCGACGGCCGGGGTCGGGTGGATCGCCTTCGCCTCGCGGAGGTGCAGAGGCTGGACGCCGGCTACCGCTTCAGCCCCGACGGCGGGCGCACGCATCCCTTCCGGGGGCGGGGGCTCACGATTCCCACGTTGGCGGAGGTGCTCGAGGCCTTTCCCAAGGCGCGGGTGACCGTGGAGTCGAAGGACCCGCGCGTGCAGACCCGCGTGTTGGAGCTGGCGTCGGCGCACCCCGATCGGGTGTTGTTGGCCGGAATGCACACACCGTTGCAACGGCGTTTCCGATTGGCGGCGAATCCCCGCAGCGCCAGCCTTGAGGAGGTCCGCGTATTTTGGGTGCTGCACCGGCTGGGGCTGGCGCGCTGGGCGCGACCGGCGGCCGATGCGTTCCAGATTCCCTTGCGTTGGCATGTCGTGCGGCTCCTCACCCCCCGCTTCCTGCGCGATGCGCATCGCCACGGCGTCCACGTTCACGCGTGGACCGTAAACGACCCACCGACGATGCGCCGCCTGCTTGCCTGGGGCGTCGACGGGCTGATCACGGACCGCCCTGACTTGGCCGCACTCGTCCTCGCCCAAACGCAGCGGCGTCCGCTCCCGCCGGGACCGGGAGCGGACGCCGAACCGTTCCACGAGGCGCTGCTACCGCCTCCCTGGGGCCGCTATTCCTCGTCCCGGGGTCCCGGCTCGGCGTAGAGGCGCTCGATTTCCTCGCGGTACTTCTCCTCTACGATCTTGCGGCGGACCTTCATCGTGGGCGTCAGCGTGCCCCCCTCGATGGAGAATTCCTCCGCCACCAGGAGCAACTTTTTCGGCCGCTCGAACCGCGCGAATTTCTCCATCCGAGCGAACACTTCGCGCTCGAGTAGGGCCCGCACCGCCGGCTCCTTCAGCAGGGCCTTCCGATCCGCCGTCGGGAGGCCCTGCGCCTGGGCCCAGGCGGTGAGATTGTCGAAATCGGGGACCACGACAAGGACCGGGTAGGGACGCCGATCGGCGATGAGAACCGCTTGACTGACATAGGGCGACATCGTCGCTTCGTTTTCGATCGGCTGCGGCGCGATGTTCTTGCCCCCAGCAGTCACGAGGATGTTCTTCAGGCGATCGGTGATGCGGAGGAAGCCGTCGGCGTCGATCTCACCGATATCGCCGGTGTGGAACCAGCCATCCGGTTCGATGACCTCGGCCGTGGCCTCGGGCTTGTTCCAGTACCCCTTCATGATGTTTGGCCCGCGAGCGAGGATCTCGCCCGTCTCCGGCGCAATCCGCAGCTCCACGCCCGGAATCGGCCGACCGACGGTGCCAAGTTTGACGGCGCCGGGTTTGTTCACCGTCAGCACGGGCGACGTCTCGGTCAAACCGTACCCTTCGTACACGGGGAGGCCCGCCGCGAAGAAAAACTTCGCGATTTCCGCCGACAGCGGCGCACCGCCGGAGATGAAGGTGTGAAGGCGACCGCCGGTTCGAGCACGGAGTTTCGAAAATACGAGTCGATCGGCTAGCCGGTAGCGCCAGCGTAGCGAGGCCGGCACGTCGCGGCCCGCCAACGTATACTCGACGGCAGCTTCGCCCACCCTCCGCGCCCAGCCGATCAACTTGGCGCGCAGACCGGTGGCCCCGGTGACGCGCCCGTAAATCTTCTCGAAAAGGCGCGGCACGGACACCATCACCGTGGGCCGCACCTCGAGCATGTTGTCCGCCACCTTCTCGATGGATTCTGCGTAGGCGATGCGTACCCCCGAGTCCCAATGCCAGTAATCGACCATCCGTTCGAGAATGTGCGACAGCGGGAGAAACGACAACGTCACCTCATCGGGACCGGGGCGAACGACACCATGCTGTTTGCAGGCGGCGACGTTGGAGGCGATGTTGTAATGGGTCAGCATCACCCCCTTGGGTTCGCCCGTCGTGCCGGACGTGTAGATGAGCGTGGCCAAGTCGTCGCGGCCGATGCTCAACGCCCGAGACCGGAAGTCAGCGAACTCGCCCGCGTCGACCCGACGTTGCCCCTCGGCCACAAGGTCCTCGAAGGCCACGACATCGGCTCCGGCCGCGGCGCGATCGAAGGCCATGACGAGCTGGACCGCGCCGAGGCGATCGCGAATCTCGCGGATTTTGGCTACCTGCTCCAGCGTGGAAGCGACGACGACTTTCGTGCCCGAATCGGCGAGGATGTAGGCGATCTGAGGCGGCGTCAGGGTCGGGTATATAGGCACGTCCACCGCGCCCAAGCCGAGCGTCGCGTAGTCCACGAAGAGCCACTCCGGGCGATTCTCCGACAGCAGGGCGACGCGGTCCCCGCGCGTGACGCCACGCGCATCCAGCGCCGCCGCGACCGCGGTCACGATTCGTTCCACTTCGGCGTGGCTGTAGGTTCGCCACTGACCGCCGACTTTGCCCCAAACGGCGTCGGGCAAACGGTAGGTGTCGACACCGTAGAAAAAGATTTTTGTCAGGGTGTCGCGCTCGACGGGGGCGAGGGGTTGGAACGGAGCCGACGAAGCCGGAATGGTGTGCGTGGCCATGGCGCGCTCCTGGTTGGTTGGCCCGGCGTCGGGGGTGCCGCGGGCGGCACCCCCGACGCGAAAATTTAGCAGTAGCGTTCGAGTGCCGCAACGAGGTCGGCGGCGATGCTCTCCGCGTCGCGACCTTCGATATCCTTGCGCTCCAGCATGAACACCAGCTTCCCGTCACGCAACAAGGCGACCGCCGGGGACGACGGTGGATAACCGGTGAAATACTCCCGCGCCCGGGCGGTGGCTTCGCGGTCCTGACCGGCAAAGACGGTTGCCAGGCGGTCGGGTCGCTTGCGCGTGCGCTCCAGGGCCAGACGCACGGCCGGCCGAGCGTTGCGCGCGGCGCAGCCGCAAATCGAGTTCACCACCACGAGGGTGGTGCCCGGCTGCGGGAGCACGGCGTCCACCTCCTCCGGGGTTCGTAGCTCCTGTGCGCCCAGGCGCACGAGCTCTTCCCGCATCGGACGAATCAACAGCTCCGAGTACATCGATCAGATCTCCTCGCGATCCATGACCGACTCCACATCGCTGGCGTCGTCCGCCTCGGCCCTCGGGTCGGCGGCCGGAGATTCGCCAGGCTCGGTTGCGCCCTCCTCCAGGCTCTCGGGCGCCAGCAGCTCACGGGGCCGACGCTTGGGGCTAACCAATCGAATGTTCATCGCCTGGAGCGTATCGTCGCGGCCGGGGGCCAACTCGAATTCAAAGACCAGCGAGCGGCTGGGGAGCTCGCTCCAGCGCACCTCGGGGGGCAACTGGGAGTTGTGGAAGAACGCGCTTCCGTAGGGCGAGTCGTCGCGGCGGGTGTCCGTCCGCCAGAGCTCCCCATCGATCCTGCGGAGGAAGCGGAAGAACCCATACCCTTTGCCCGGATGGCTGTAGCAGACGCCACGCACCACGGAGCCGACTTCGCCCCACTCCTTTTTCCCCCACGTCGCGGTCGGCAACAAGTTCGGCACCAGGTAGCCGGACATCGCCATGTCCGCCTCGCGCCGTAGCGCTGCCGAGACGTTGTCGAACCCCAGAACTTCCACCCGGCAGCCGCGATTTTGCAGCGCTCGCACCACCTGCACAAAGTCGCCGTCGCCGGTGGCCAGGACCACGCGATCGAGATTCTCGGATTGCAGCAACGCGTCAACTGCCAGTTCCAAATCGGAGTTCGCTTTGGGAATGCGGCGCCCCGCGTCGTCGGTGTACCAACGGACGCTCTTGACGATCACTTTGTAGCCAAAATCGCGCAGGAGGGAATGGAATTCCTCCTGACCACGTGCGTAGCTCCGGTCGTGCTTGGCGCGTTCGGCGTCGTAGCTAAGGTATGCGTTGAGACGCACGGGCTCCGCGCCGCCGCGGCAGGCAAAGTCGCGGAGCACATCGAAGCGAAGGCCACGCCCGCCGTTGCGGGTGAGGTTGTCGACGTCCACGTAAACGCCAACGCGCGCCGGTCGCAGGCAACGAGGTTCGTTCGCCGACATCATGGTGTAAGTTGCGTTGTCGGGTCAGGCATCGGCAACGGTGCTGTGGCCCCGGTCTCGGCGCCCGGAATCCAGGGGCGGTCCTCGGTGCCGAGGCGATGGTTGGCCCACCGCGCCATGACGAACAAGAGATCGCTCAAGCGGTTCAGGTAAATCAAGAGGCCGTCGGGCAGATGAGCACGAAGGCCGAGGTGCACCACCCGGCGTTCGGCGCGCCGGCAGACGGTGCGCGCCAGGTGGAGCCAGGCCGCCGGTTCGCTGCCACCCGGTAGGACGAAGTGTCGCAACGGCGGTAGCGCCGCCTCGGCGGCGTCGATCCATCGTTCCATCCAGCCGACGCGGTCCTCGGGCAGGGGAGGAAGCGCCTCCAGAGCCTGAGGTCGTCCCCCGTCCTCCGGGCGTGGCGTGGCCAGGTGGGCGCCGACGGCGAAGAGATCGCGTTGAATGAGCGCCAAGGCGTCGGCCAGGTCCGCCAAGCCCGTGCGGACGCAGGCCCGATGGGTCAGCCCGAGCACGCTGTTGAGTTCGTCGACGGCGCCGTAGGCTTCGACGCGCTCGTGGTCCTTGGCGACGCGCTGACCGCCGAACAGACCCGTTTCCCCTTGATCGCCGGTGCGGGTGTAGATCTTCATGGCCGTGCTACGGGTTCGAGGACCACGAGGCGCCCCGCGGTGGCATCCAATCGCGCGCGGGCGCCGAGGGGCAGCGCAGCGTGGCCGTCGACGTGCCCGAAGGGCAGATGCCAGACCACCGGCACGGCCAGGTCACCGAGACGGTCGCGCAACAGAGCCTCGACCGCCGCCTCGTCGGCGTCCGGCACCTGCGTAATCCGCCCCACGGCCACGCCGGCCACCGACCGCAGGACACCGGCGAGCCGGAGCTGGGTCAGCAGTCGATCGAGCCGATACAGCGGTTCGCCAACCTCCTCGAGCACGAGGATCGCCCGGCGGGCGCGCACGGCCCACGGTGTGCCCAGCAGCGCGCCCACCAGGGAGAGATTCCCGCCCACGAGTCGCCCCTCCGCGACACCGGGCCGTAGGGTGCGTGGCGGTGGTGCCTCGGGGTCCGACGGTAGCACCCCGGTGCCGCCTTGGAGCAGCGTCGCCAGCCAAGTTTCCGCCCACGGGGCAAGGCATCCGCCGGCGTGCGGACCGTGCACGGAGCGCACGCCGGCGCGCTGCGCCCAGGCATGCAGCGCGGTCGTGTCGCTGAAGCCCACGAGCAACCGCGGCCGTTGGCGTAACCAGGCCGGCTCCAGGCGGTCGAGCAAGCGCATCGAGCCGTACCCCCCCCGCAAGAACCACACGGCGTCGATCTCGGGATCCGTCAACGCCCAGGCGAGGTCGGCGAGGCGTTCCGCGTCCCTGCCCGCCAGATAGCCGCAACGGCTCGCGGCGTGGCGGCCGACGCGCGGCGTCCAGCCGAAGGCCTGCACCCGGGCCACAGCTCGTTCGACGACCCCCACAGCCACCGGCCCAGCCGGGGCCACCAGCGCCACCACCGCACCCGGGCGCAGCGACCGTGGCGCTTTCATCGTCCTTCCGGGTCGACAAGCACGACGCCGAAGGGCGTCTCGTGCGGGGGCAGATCTCCGACCTGGACAACGAACTTGTACAGGCCCGGTTGGCGAAACTCCACACCCACGAGCTCGAAAAGCTGGTTGAATGTCCGAAATTCTCCCGGTGGAATCGGCGGCGGTGTCACCTCACCCTGGGCTTCGAAGAGGGTGCCGCCGTCCTCGTCCATCAAGCGAACGCGCACCGGGACGGTGCGGCCGGCATCCTCGTACTCCGCCTGGAGGCGGAAGGCAAAGACCATCCGCGGATGGACCGTCGGGAAGGCGGCGGCGGCGATGCGGTCGAAGATGCCGAGCACGTTCAGCTTGCCTTCCTGCGACACGTTGGCCTCGTCCGCCAGGAACGCCATTGGGATGCGCACCGCCTCCTCCGTTGGCTCGAGTCGCCCTTTGCGTATACTTTTTATCTTTTGCATCTTCGCTGACATCGGCAAGCTAAGCACGGATGCCCGAACGCGCTGCCCCCGAACAAGACAACCCCAGCCTGAACCGTGCCTCGCGTCAAGGGCAACCCACGGAGGACGAGCGGCTGCTCGCCTCGCCCGTGCGACAGCCCCCGCCGGTTGATTTCACGAACACCGATCCTTGGCGCGTGCTCCGCATCCTGGGCGAATTCGTCCACGGGTTCGACGCCCTGGCGCATGTCGGGCCGGCGGTCTCGATCTTCGGCTCCGCCCGCGTCGGGGCCGAGGATCCTTTCTATCGAGCGGCCGAGCGAACCGCCGAACTCCTAGCTCGCGCGGGGTTTGCCATCATCACCGGCGGCGGGCCCGGCATCATGGAGGCCGCCAACCGCGGCGCCAAGCAGGGTGGGGGATTGTCCATCGGCTGCAACATCGAACTACCGTTCGAGCAGGGCACGAACGCCTACGTCGATATCGCCATCAATTTTCGGTACTTCTTCGTTCGCAAGACGATGTTCGTCAAGTACGCCGAAGCCTTCGTGATTTTTCCGGGCGGCTTCGGAACGATGGACGAACTCTTCGAGGCTCTTACCTTGATTCAGACGGGCAAGATTCGCGACTTTCCCATCGTGCTCTTTGGGTCCTCCTATTGGAAGGGGCTGCTCCGGTGGATCGAAACGACGATGCTTGGGGAAGGCAAGATCGGCCCCGCGGATCTGAATCTGCTTGCAGTCTCCGACGATCCCGAGGAGGTGCGGGACCTCATCGTCGAGTGCTACGAACGGCGCTGCTGGGAGAGCCGACGGCGCTCGGTCGGCGGGGCGATCGCGCCCGCTGTGGGCCCGGCCGACCCGGCGCAACCGGCCACGCAGGACACGCCATGAGCCGACCGTACCTGGCGGGCCGACCCATCGCGCCGCGCCCCGTCCGGCCCGACATGACCGTCGCCGAACTCGTCGACGAGACCTTTCTTGCTTACAACGCCGGGCGCTTGCGCGAAGCTTGCGGACTGCTGGCTCGGAAAATGCTCGCCGAGGAGGTGACCGTCGGTCTCACCCTCACCGGGGCGCTCACGCCCGCTGGTTTGGGCCAGAGCGCCCTCATCCCCTTGCTGGAGGCGGGGTTCGTGGATTGGATCGTTTCCACCGGCGCCAACCTCTACCACGACGCGCACTTCGCCTTGGGGCTGTCGCTCCACCAGGGCAGTCCGTTCGTCTCCGACGTGGAATTGCGTGCCCAGCAGGTCGTTCGTATCTACGACATTTTCTTCGACTATCGGGTTTTGTTGGACACGGACGCGTTTTTCCGCGAAATCCTGCGGGCGCAGGAATTCCAGCGGTCGATGAGCTCGGCTGAATTCCACCACCACGTCGGGCGCTACCTGGCGGCGCGGGAGGAAGCGCTTGGCCTGGAGCGGCGGTCGCTGTTGGCGGCGGCGTACCGCTTAGCGGTGCCGGTCTACACCTCCAGCCCGGGCGACTCGTCGATCGGCATGAACGCCGCGGCGTTGGCGCTGGAGGGCAATGCGTTTCGCTTCGACGTGCTGGCGGACGTGAACGAGACCGCGGCCATCGTGCTCGATGCCAAGCGGCGGGGCGGCAAGAGCGCGGTATGGATTCTGGGTGGGGGCAGCCCGAAGAACTTCGCCCTGCAGACCGAGCCGCAAATCCAGGAGGTGCTCGGCATCGACGAGCGCGGGCACGACTACTTCCTGCAGGTTACCGACGCCCGACCCGACACGGGTGGGCTGTCGGGTGCAACCCCGGCCGAGGCGGTCTCGTGGGGGAAGATCGATCCCGATCGTTTGCCCGACGCCGTCGTCTGTTACGTGGACGCCAGCATCGCCCTTCCGATCCTGACGGCCTATGCCTTGGCCCACCGCCGCCCCCGACCGCTCAAGCGCCTCTACGATCGCCGCGCCGAACTCGTCGAACGCCTCCGGCAAGAGGCCGCGCGGGCGCGCGGCGCGGCGCACGCGCCCATCTTGGAGGCGACCTTGGAACGGGATCGCTGAGGAGCCTTGCGCGATGACCGACGGACCGATCTCGCGGTTTCTCGACCACCACTTCCGGCATTTCAACGCCGCGGCCTTGGTGGCCGCCGCGCGCGCCTACCGTGAGTTGCTTGAGCGCGGCGGCAAGATGTTCCTCGCCATGGCCGGCGCCATGAGTACGGGGGAGATTGGGCTGTCGTTGGCGGAGATGATCCGCTGTGGCAAGGTCCACGCCATAAGCTGCACCGGCGCCAACCTGGAGGAGGACATCTTCAACCTGGTGGCCCACGCGCACTACGAGCGGCTGCCGCACTACCGCGAGCTCACCGCGGCGGACGAGCTCCGGCTCTTCGAGCGGGGGCTCAACCGCGTGACCGACACGGCCATCCCGGAGCAGGAAGCCATGCGTCGCGTCGAGCGGCTCCTCCTGGAGGAGTGGAAAGCCGCCGAGGAGCGCGGCGAGCGCCTGTTCCCCCACGAGTTCGTGTACCGCTTACTCCGCAGCGGCAAGTTGGAACCCTTTTACCAGATCGATCCGCGGGACTCGTGGGTCGTGGCCGCCTGCGAGGCCGACCTGCCCTTGTTCGTTCCGGGTTGGGAGGACTCCACGCTCGGCAACGTGTTCGCCGCGCGCCTCATCGACGGTACGCTGCGCAATCCGCACACGGTGCGCTCCGGCATCGAGGCGATGATCTGTCTGGCCGACTGGTACACGCGCACCAGTGCCCAGGCCCCCATTGGGTTCTTCCAAATCGGCGGTGGGATCGCCGGGGATTTCCCCATCTGCGTGGTGCCCATGCTGCGGCAGGACCTGTGGCGGGAAGACACGCCCGTTTGGGCTTATTTCTGCCAAATCAGCGATTCGACCACCAGCTACGGATCCTATTCCGGCGCCGCCCCGACGGAAAAGATCACCTGGGGCAAGCTTGGCGTCGACACGCCGCGGTTCGTCGTGGAGAGCGACGCCTCCATCGTCGCGCCCCTGATCTTCGCGTACGTGCTGGGCTGGTAGCGAGGGGGCTTAGCGCTCGATGGGGGCGCGCACCAGGTTGCCCCACTCCGTCCACGAACCGTCGTAGTTGCGGACGCGTTCGTAACCGAGGAGGTACTTGAGGACGAACCAGGTGTGGCTGGAGCGCTCGCCGATGCGGCAGTAGACGATGACGTCGTCGTCCGGCCGCAGACCGGCTTCCTCCGCGTAGAGGCGCCGCAGCTCGTCGGCGTTCTTGAATTCGCCGGTCGTCGGGTCGACGGCCCGTGCCCACGGGACGTTCTTCGCGCCGGGGATGTGGCCGCCGCGCAGCGCGCCTTCGTTGGGATACTCGGGCATGTGGAGACGCTCGCCGCGGTACTCCTCGGGCGAGCGGACGTCGATCAGGGGCGCGTGGCGCCGAACGTGCTCCATGACGTGCTCGCGGAAGGCGCGGATCGCCTCGTCCCGCCGCTCGACGATCGGGTAGTCCGTGGGCGGATAGTGGGGCACCTCGGTCGTCAGTGGGCGGCCTTCGGCCTCCCATTTGGCGCGGCCGCCGTCCATGATGCGCACGTCGGGGTGACCGAAGAGCTCGAAAACCCAGAGCGCGTAGGTGGCCCACCAGTTGTTCTTGTCGCCATAGAAGACGACGGTCGTATCCCGCGCGATCCCCTTCTCCCGCATGAGCTGGGCGAAGCGCTCTGGGTCGAGGTAGTCGCGCATCAGAGGATCCTGCAGGTCCGTGTGCCAGTCGATTTTCACCGCGCCAGGGATGTGGCCGGTGTCGTAGAGGAGCACGTCTTCGTCGCTCTCGACGATCCGCACGTTGGGGTCGTCGAGATGCTGCGCCACCCACTCGGTGGTGACGAGCCGTTCCGGGTGAGCGTAACCGCGCGCGGCGATGGGTTCGAGAATCTCCTTCGATGCCATGGGCCCGTGCTTTCCCGGCTTGGGGGTTCGTTCTTTAGTTCGCCCCAGTCCCGTCGTGGTTCCGCTCACAGGACGACGAGGGAGGGGTCGACTTCGCGCGCCCAGGCCTGCAATCCACCACGCAGAACGCGGGCGTCGCGACCGTGGGCCCGGAGCAGCGTCGCGGCCCGGCGGGCTCGACCGCCGCTGCGGCACAGGGTGACGATGGGTCGATCGGCGGGCAGGTCGGTGATTCGGTCGGGTAGCTCGTCCAGCGGAACGTGAACGGCGCCGTGCGTGGCCAGGTTGCCCGCCGCCCACTCCTCGGGTCGGCGCACGTCGAGCAGCAGCATGGGCACGCCGGCGTCCAGCTGGTTGCGCAGCTCGGCCGGATCGAGTTCGGGGGTGGCGTCGGCCGGCGGCAGACCGCAGAAGGCCTCGTAGTCGACCAGGTCCGTCAAGGCAGGAATCGTCGGGTTTGTCCCGCATAGGGGGCAATCCGCCGCCCGCGGTACCCGCACCTCGCGCCAGCGACCGGCCAACCCGTCGAAAATCGCCAATCGGCCAATCAAAGGCTCGCCCACGCCGAGCACGAGCTTCAGCGCCTCCAACGCCTGCCAGCTGCCGATGATTCCCGGCAGGACACCGAGCACACCCCCCTCGGCGCAGGTTGGCACGAGTTCGGGGGGCGGTGGCTCGCGGAAGAGGCAACGGTAGCAGGGGCCGCGCCCGGCCCAGAAGACGCTGACCTGGCCTTCGAAGCGGTAGATCGCTCCGTAGATGTAGGGCCGACGGAGCAGCGCGCAGACGTCGTTGAGCAAATAGCGTGTGGGGAAGTTGTCGCTGCCATCGACGACGAGGTCGTAGTCGGCCACGATGGCGGGCGCGGTGTCCCGGTCCAGCCGGACGGTGTGCCGGCGCACCTCGATCGCCGGGTTGAGATCCGTCAAGCGCTCGGCGGCGGAGTCCACTTTGGGGCGGCCGAGGGCGGCGGTGCCGTGGAGCACTTGGCGCTGCAGATTGCTCGCCTCGACGACGTCGAAATCGACGACCCCGAGGCAGCCGACTCCCGCCGCGGCCAAGTAAAGCGCTACTGGCGAGCCGAGACCTCCGGCGCCGACGACCAAGACGCGAGCGGCTTTGAGGCGGCGCTGCCCGATCTCGCCGACCTCCGGCAGCACGAGGTGGCGAGCGTAGCGCGATCGATCGGCATCGGACAGCGGCGGTAGGTCGTTCATCGGCACGACTCCCTGGTATGGGGTACTACCCCGCGGCGCCGGCAACCGACGACGAAGGGAAAGAGAGCAGAGCACGGTGTGGCCCTATCGCGGATCGTGGGCGTTGGTCACCGGGGCCTCGGCTGGTCTTGGGGCGGAATTCGCCCGGCAATTGGCCGCACGCGGCACCCATGTGGCCCTGTGCGCCCGACGGCGGGACCGGCTTGAAGCCTTGGCCGCGGAATTGCGCCAACGGTATGACGTGGACGTCCGGGTCCATCCGATGGATCTCACCGAGCCCGGGGCGCCGGAACGCCTATGGGCGGAGGTCGACGCGGTTGCCCGGGTGGACGTGCTTGTCAACAACGCCGGTTTCGGACGCGTGGGCCGGTTCGTCGAGCATCCAGGCGACGTCTGGGAGGAGATGATCGCTCTTAACGTAACGGCTGCGACCCGATTGGCCCACGCGGCGCTGCGGGCGATGGGGTCGCGGCGTCGCGGAGCCGTTCTCAACGTCGCCTCGCTGGCCGCCTTCCAACCGATCCCGGGCATGGCGGTCTACGCGGCCACGAAGGCGTACGTCCTTCATTGGTCCGAGGCCATCGCAGAAGAGGCGCGGCGGGATGGGCTGACCGTGGTGACGCTCTGCCCCGGGCCGGTGCCGACGGAGTTTCAGCAGGTGGCCGGCGCGCGGCCCGTGGGGCCGGACACGCCCGGTTACGTCGCCCCGGAGGCGGTGGTTCGCGTCGGGCTGGACGCCCTGGCCCGCGGGCGCAGCCCGGTGGTGCCCGGCTGGCTCAATCGCGTGGCCGCGGCCGGCGTGCGGCGCTTCCCGCTGCGGTGGGTACGACGCTTGGCGGGGGCAGCTCTGAGACGGATGTAAGGATCCGTGGCCCGACGGTTGCAGAGCCCAGACGCCGCCGTCGCCACTCGTTGAGTTTCACGAAGCGGGCGGGCGGGCGAGGGACCCGAAAAAACGACGTCAATGCCGTTTGGAATCTTCGGACACGTCGTGCCCCTGGTGCGAGGCCAGGTGTGCCCCGTCTGCGGGGAGGAGACGATGCGCACCGCGGCGCCGTGGTGGGGGCGTCCGTTCTTGTGGGTTTCGGCGCGACTGCACGGTCGCATGTGCCGTCGATGCTCCTGGCGAGGCCTGTCCTTGGCGCCCTCCCGCGGGCCTTTCTACCAGCGCGCCGGGGCATCGGCTTGGATCGAAACGTCCCGCGGGAGCGACGAACCTGACGCCTCGACGGAGCGCCGTTGCTGCGGGGGGAAGCCGTAGTCTGCCGCGACGGACCGCGGGCGCCCACCCGTGCGCCCGGCCTACCTAGCCCGGGTCGGGTCGAACCCTCCATTATGCTGGCCCTGGTTCGCAAGGGAGGCGATGATGGGCCAGCGTGCCGCGTTGGTGATCGTCGGATGGTTGGTGGGCGGATGTGCGCCGCAGCGCCCGCAACCGATTCCCGGGCCACGTTCCCCGGTCGAGACGCCGACGGCGGCGTTGTCGCGGGCGTTGGCGGATACGCTGTGGCGCTTTGCCCACGTAGGCGTCCTTCTCGTGCCCTTGGGGGATACGGCGGCGTTGGCGTGCCATCAGGCCGAGCGGCTCTTCGTGCCCGCGTCGAACGCCAAGCTCTTCACCGGTGCTGCCGTGCTCGAGACGCTCGGGCCTGCGTATCGTTTTCGCACCGAGGCCTGGGCCGGCGGGCGTGTCCGCCACGGCGTGCTGGAGGGCGATCTCATCGTCCGGGGGTACGGTGATCCCTCTTGGTCGCCTAACGCGGGTCTCGAGCCGTTTGCGCGGTTGGCGGCGTGGGCGGACTCCTTGCGACACCGCGGCATCGAGCGAATTCGCGGTCGCCTGGTCGCCGACGCGTCCGCCTTCGCCGACGACCCCGTCCCGCCCGGCTGGACGGTGGACGATCTGGTTTGGGCTTACGGGGCGCCGGTGCCGGCGCTGTTCTTCCACGATGGGATGGCGACGCTCACCGTGCGGGCCGGCGCCTCGGGTGACACGGCGCATCTGAGGGTAACGCCCGAGTTTGGGGTGCTGCACCTGCGCAATCGCACCCGCACGGATCCCGCGGCACGGGAGGCCGCGATCGAGCTTCGCCGCGCCCTGGGCCGCGACACTCTTGTCGTGACCGGCGTGGTGCCGTTGGATACGGTGACGCGCACGTGGCGAGTGGCTCTGCCCGATCCGGCCTTGGCCTTCGTGGCGGCCTTGCAGCGGGCGCTGGCGAGCCGCGGCGTGGCGGTGGAAGGCGGCCTCGCGGTGCTCGACGCGAGCTCGTCAACGCCCGTGGGGCCGTTGCTTTTCGTCGACCGCTCTCCGCCGTTGGCCGGGCTGCTGGGTCGGATGCTCAAGCCGAGCCAGAACCAGTGGGCGGAGCTGTTCCTGCGCACGCTCGGCTTGGAGCTCCGAGGCGAGGGCTCCACGGCGGCGGGGTTGGCCGTGCTCGACAGCCTGGCACGGGCTTGGGGCCTGCCGTTCGAGGAGCGTCGGCAGACCGACGGCTCGGGCCTTTCGCGCGCGAACCTCGTCTCGCCCCGCTTCCTCGTCGCCCTGCTGCAGCGAATGGCGCGTTCCGCATACGCTGATCTGTGGCGGCGCTCCTTGCCGGTGGCCGGGGTCGACGGCACGCTGGCGTCCCGCTTGCGCGGTACGCTGGCGGAGGGTCGTGTCGTCGCCAAAACGGGGACGCTGGGCAACGTCCGCGCCCTCTCCGGCTACCTCGAGCGCCCCGACGGCCGCCCCTGGGTATTCGCCATTCTCATCAATCACCACGGCCGCACGACGGCCGCGGTGGACCGGATCGTCGACGCCCTTTTGCTGGCCTGGCTGACCGCACCCGCGGAACCCGACACCGGGGCGGAAGCTACTGCAGGCGCACCAACCCGCAGGGACGGATGGGTCGACTCTTCCGCAGCGAAGGCAAGGGCCTGTGGCAACGAGTGGTCGATCTGGCGCTAACGGACGTCGGTGTCTTGCTGCGCGGCGGCCCCGACGGGGCCACCCTCGAGCGGCTCGAAGAGGTGTTGCTTACGAGCGATTTTGGGGTCGCGGCGACGACGCGCCTGATGGAGGAAGTGGAGCGGCGAGCCCGTCGGGGCGACGTGCGGCGCGCGGACGAGCTCCGCCGCGCCCTCGCCGAAGCCATCGTGGCGGCGTTGGCACCGGTCAGCGGTGCGACCTTGCGGCGCGCGGCGACGCCACCCACGGTCATCCTGCTCGTCGGCGTCAACGGGACGGGCAAGACGACGACCGCGGCCAAGCTCGCCCGTCGTCTCCAGCGCGAGGGCGAGCGCGTGCTTCTGGTGGGAGCCGACACCTTCCGGGCGGCCGCCACGGATCAGCTGCGCTGGTGGGCCGAGCGCTTGGGCTGCGGGTTCGTCGGTGGCGAGCCGGGCCGTGACCCGGCGGCGGTCGCCTTCGACGGGATCGAAGCGGCGCAGCGAGACGGCGCCACCGCCGTGCTCATCGACACGGCTGGGCGGCTCCACACGCATGGGGCCTTGCTGGCCGAGTTGGCCAAGGTCCGGCGGGTGGTCGCCCGGCGGCAACCCGGGGCGCCGCACGAAGTTCTCCTCGTGCTCGACGCGACCACCGGCCAAAACGCCTTGCAGCAGGTGCGCCACTTCCGGTCCGCGGTGGAGCCCACGGGCTTGGTGCTGGCTAAGCTCGATAGCACGGCCAAGGGCGGCGTGGTCGTGGCCTTGGCGCAGGAGTTCGGGTTGCCGATCAAGTTCGTGGGCACAGGGCAGGGCCCCGACGACCTCGAGCCCTTCGATCCGCGTCGTTTTGCCGAGGAGGTGCTGGGTGGCTGAGGGGCGTCCGCTCCGTCCGCTCGATCGACCCGCCCAGTTCCTCAAGGGCGTCGGGCCGCGCCGTGCGCCGCTTCTGGCCCGCCTTGGGATTGCCACGGCGCGCGATCTTCTCTACCACGTGCCACGGCGCTACGTCGACGCGTCCGTCGTCACGCCCATCGCCGAGCTGGAGCCCGGGATGGAGGCCACGGTGCTGGGGCGCGTCGTCTCCCAAGGAGTGCTGCCAACCCGCTCGGGCTTGCGCGTTTTCCAAGCCATCGTGCGGGACCGGAGCGGCCCGATCGAGTGCGCCTGGCCCGGGCAGCCTTACCTGGAACGCGTCATCCGACCGGGCGATCTGCTGCTTCTGACCGGCAAAGTACGTTTTTACCACGGCCGACAGTTGCAACCGCGGGAGTACGTGATCCTCGCGCGCCAGGGCGAGGACGTCGAAGCCCGGGGCATGATCCTGCCCGTGTATCCTGCCACTGAGGGTTTGTCGCAGCGGCAATTGCGCCGGCTGATCGCCGACAACGTGGAGGACCTGCTCCGTCAGGTGGCTGAGGAGGAAGTGCTGCCGGAGGACGTGCGCCGTCGCTACGGATTGCCTTCGTTGCCCGAGGCCCTCCGGGCGTTGCACCAGCCGCAATCGCGCAGCGACATCGAACAGGGGCGCCGGCGTCTCGCCTTCGAAGAGCTGTTTTTCTTGCAGCTCCTTCACGCCATCGCACGGCGTCAATGGCAGGAAGCCGAGGGCGGGCTCGCGATGCCGCCCCGCGGCACGTTGCTGCGCTCCTTCGTCGAGGGGCTGCCGTTTGGGCTGACACGTGCGCAGAAGCGGGTTGCGCGGGAGATCCTCGCCGACATGGCGGCGCCCCGGCGGATGAACCGTCTGCTCCAAGGGGACGTCGGCGCGGGCAAGACGGTGGTGGCGGCGATGGCCATGCTCCGGGCGCTCGAAAACGAGCGCCAGGCCGCGTTCATGGCGCCCACGGAGTTGCTGGCCGAGCAGCATGCCCGCACCCTGCAACGACTCCTCGGTGCGTTGCCGGTGCGGGTGGAGCTGCTGACCGGACGCACCCCGCCGGCGCGGCGCCGACGGCTGCTCGCGGAACTCGAAGCGGGAACACCGATGATCGTGGTTGGCACGCACGCCCTCATTCAAGAGGGCGTGCGTTTCGGTGGCCTCGGACTGGCCGTCATCGACGAGCAGCATCGCTTTGGCGTGCGCCAGCGGCAGGCGTTGCGGGAGCATTCCACCCGGCCGGATGTCCTCGTCATGAGCGCCACGCCGATTCCACGCACCCTCGCGCTCACGTTCTACGGGGACCTCGACTTGTCGATTCTCGACGAACGTCCCCCGGGGCGGCGGCTGGTGCGCACGGTGCTGCGCCCACTGGCGGCGCGCCCGCGCGTTTACGCCTTCGTCCGCGACGAAGTCCGGCGCGGCCGCCAGGCGTATTTGGTCTACCCGCTGGTGGAGGAGAGCGAGGCGCTCGCGGTCGAGTCCGCCACCGAAGCCTACGAACGGTTGCGGCGCGAGGCGTTCGCGGATCTGGCGGTGGGGTTGCTTCACGGGCAAATGCCGGGCGAGGCCAAGGACGCCGTGATGCGCGAGTTTGTCGAGGGGCGCTTGCAGGTGTTGGTGGCCACCACCGTGATCGAGGTGGGCATCGATGTGCCCAACGCCACCGTGATGGTCATCGAACACGCGGAGCGGTTTGGTCTCTCACAGTTGCATCAGCTCCGTGGCCGCGTGGGCCGCGGTGGCGAGCAGAGCTACTGCATCGTCCTGAGCGATGCTGCCGAGGCGGCCGAACGCCTGCGGATATTCGCACAAACGGACGACGGCTTCGTGCTCGCGCGCGAGGATCTGCGCTTGCGTGGGTGGGGGGACCTGGTGGGCGAACGACAGGCGGGGCTGCCGAGCTTGCGGTTCGCCGACTTGGAGCGCGACGAGGCGCTCCTGGAGGCCGCGCGCCGCGAGGCCGCGGCGCTCCTCGCGGCCGACCCGGAGCTCGAGCGTCATCCGGCCCTGCGCCAAGCGCTGGAAGCGCGCTACGGCGACCGGCTCCCCCTGGTGCGGGTCGCCTAAGGCGGCGTCAACACACGCCGGATCCGCGCCAGCTCCTGCTCGAGCTGCTGGAGTTGCGCCTCGCGTTCCGCCAACCGTTGACGCAGCTGCTGATTCTCCTGGAGGAGGGCGGCGTTGTCGGTGGCGCGCACGACGCGCACGACCGTTCGGGTCGGGGCGGCCGCGGGTTCGGGTTGGAGACCGGCGATTCGTTCTTCAGCGGGCAGATTGAGCTGGACGGCGAGCTCGAGAAGCGCGCGTGCTTCCGCGGCGTGGTAGAGCGGCGACGCCGCGACCGAATCGCGCGCAAGGGCGAGGTAGTCGCGCAGGCGTGCTTCGGCGACCTTGGGGTCCCAATCCGGGTCGCGCGGGTCGAGGCGAAGCATCCCCGCGTAGAAGCGAGCTTCCCGCCCGGCGCTGGTGGTGGGGTACGTGCGCGCAAGGGAGTCGAACCGTTGCTCTGCCTCCGCGTACCGACCCGCCGCGAAGGCCGCGTGCGCGTCCAACCAAAGCCGATCGGCTGGGCTTCGACCGGTTCCCGGCAGGCAGGCACGTGCCGACACGGCGGCGCAGCCGCCGCTGGTCAGCGCCAGTACGATCAAGCTCGCTTGCCAGCGTAAGCGCATCGGATTCCGTCCTTTGGGTGGCCTCAGGTCGACGGAGCGCCCCCCACCGGCACCGACCCGTCCACGGGCAGGGCGATGCGGAAGACCGATCCCCGACCCACCTCGCTGTCTGCAGCGATCGTGCCACCGTGGGCTTCGACGATGCGACGGGCGATCGCCAACCCTAAACCGGAGCCCTTGGCTCGCTGGTTGGCGTCCCCCGCTTGATAGAACTTTTCAAAGATCCGAGGGAGCTCGTCGGCCGGGATCCCGGGCCCGGTGTCCTCCACCTCGAAGACGACGTGGCCGTCGCGGCGCGCGACCCGGAGCCAGATCTGTCCTTCGGGCGGCGTAAACTTGAAGGCGTTCGACAGGAGGTTGCCGACGGCTTCGTTGAGACGGTTGGGGTCGGCGACGATCGTCTCGGGTACGTCCTCGGCGACGTCCACCGTGAAACGGATACGGTTCTGCTGCGCCAGGGCTTCAAAGCTCGTGGCCAGCTCGCGGACGAAGGCACGCACCGGCATGGGCCGCACGTCCAGCCGTACCCCGCCCGCCTCGAACCGATGAATGTCGAGCAACTGCTGGATCAGCGTGCCGAGCCGATCCGTTTGGTTGGACACGGCTTCCAGCACCTTGCGCTGCTCGTCGCCCAGGGGGCCGTAGATGCCTTCCAGCAGCAGGGATACGTAACCGCGGATCACGCTGAGCGGCGTCTTCAGCTCGTGCGAGGCGATGGAGACGAACTCGGCTTTGAGGCGGTCAAGTTCCTTGAGTTGCTGGGTCATGGCGCGGAAAGAGCGCGCCAAGTCGCCCAGCTCGTCGCGCCGATCCGGAGGAATGCGCGGTTCCACGTCAAACTCGCCTTGGGCGACCACGCCCATGGCCCGGCGGAGTTCCCCGAGGGGCCCGAGGATGGCGCGGGCCAACAGCGTGCCCAGAACGCCGGCCACGAGCAACGCCAAGAGGAGGCTGCCCAGTGCGATGGAGGCGGCGATTGTGGCGATGCGGCGAGAGCGTTCCACCTGGGCGGCGACGCGTTCGTTGATGGCGTCGGCGATGGGGTCGAGGGCGCGATCGAGGGCGGCGAAGGCGGGGAGCACGGTCCGCTCGCGGTACGAGGTGGCTTCGGTGACGGCGCCGGTTTCCACCAGTCGGATTTCCTCGGCCAGGACGCGGCGCAGCTCGGCCCACCTCGCTTCCGCTTGGCGCGCGGGGCCCGCGTAGCCGAGGCGTTCGAGACGGTGCAGTTCCGTGGCCAAGCGGCGGGCGTTGGTGTCGAAGCGCCGGCGCACTGCCAGCCGGTCGGCCAGCGGCTGGCGGGCGAGCGCCACGTACGAGCGCTCCCAGCTCTGCAGTTCGCTGAAGGCGCCCTGGAGCCGCCCCAACGCGAGGGCAGCTTCGGCGTCGCGCGTCTGCAGCGCGCGCGTGACCGAGCTCAGCTGCCGCAGCGCCAGCACGGCGTAGGCCGTTGGGGCGGCCATGACGAGGACGATCCCGAAAAGCGCCCACAGAATGCGCTGACGCAGGCTCATGGCGCGCGCTCACGAGCCTTCTCGTCGTCCCACAAACGATCGAGCTCCGCCAGCGGGGGCGCCGGTCGTGCGGCGGCGCGGCGCTCGAGCCCTCGGAAGCGGCGTTCGAATTTCGCGTTGGCGTCGAGCAGCGCCTCCACGGGATGGACGCCGAGGTGCCGCGCCAAATTCACGACCGAGAAGAGAAGATCGCCAAGTTCTTCGGCGGCTCTTGACTTGTCGTCGCTCGCCAAGGCGGCGCGAACCTCCGCGACCTCTTCTTCGACCTTGGCCAGCGGCCCGGCCGCGTCGGGCCAATCGAAGCCGATCTCGGCGGCGGCGCGCTGAAGCCGTAGCGCCCGGCTGAGCGGGTCGAGACCGCGGGGCACGCGATCCAGAACGCTGCTGGCGGGGCCGCGTTCCCGGGCCTTGATGGCCTCCCAGGGTTCGGCCGCGCCGCCGTAGAGGTGGGGGTGTCGGCGGCGCATCTTGGCCTCGAGTCGGTCGACGACGGTGTGGCGGTCGAAGGCGCGGCGTTCTTCGGCGAGCACGATTTGAAAGGCAAGGTTGAGCAAGAGGTCGCCCAGTTCGTCGGCCAGCGCGTCGTCGTCTCCCTCCGCGATGGCGGCGGCGGCCTCGTGGGCCTCTTCGAGCAGGTGGCGTCGAAGGCTCGCGGGGGTTTGGGCGGCGTCCCAAGGGCAGTGGGCGCGGAGGAATTCGACCAGCGCCAGCGCGCGGTCAAGCACCCCCGGGGCGTCGCGTTGCTGCGTGTCGGCCATCGGCCTATACTAGGCGCGCCGTGGGGACAACGTCAACGCGCCAGGGGCGCGCCTGGGTGGAGGTCGACCTGGGCGCGGTCGTCACCAACGCCGAGCGGTTGCTGGGCCATCTGCCGGCGGGTGCCCGTTTGCTGCCCATGGTGAAGGCGGATGCGTATGGGCTGGGAATGGCGCCCGTAGCCGCGGCGCTGGCGCGTGCGTTGGGCGAGCGGCTTTGGGGTTTTGGGGTGGCCGCGGTGGCCGAAGCGGCGGCGCTGCGCGCCGAGGGATGGACGGGGCGGATTCTCCTGTGCGCGCCCGTGGCGCCGTCGGAGCTCGAGGACGCCGCCGCCCTCGGCGTTCGGGTGGCCGTCTCCGATCTGGCCGCGGTGCGACGGTGGGCGCGTTGGGGTCGGCGCTGGGGTCGCACGCTGCCCTTCCATGTCGAGATCGACACGGGCATGGGCCGCGCCGGATTCCCGTGGCGCGCGGCGTCGCGTTGGAGCGCTCGGGTGGCTGCGGCGGTGGCCGAGGGTGGCGCCGACTGGGAGGGGGCGTTCACCCATTTCCACAGCGCCGATGCGCCCGACTTGGCCGCCACCGACGAGCAGTGGCGGCGGTTCCGCTGGGCGGTGACGCGGTTGCCCGAGGGCATGGGGCGCCTGCGTCACGTCGCCAACAGCGCTGCGGCCTGGCGCCGTGGGGGCTACGGTTTGCCGTTGGCTCGTCCGGGCATCTTTCTCTACGGCGGCGAGGCGGGGCCCGGAACTCCCAACGTGCCGGTGGTGTCTGTACGGGCCCGCGTGGTCCGTGTCGCCTTGGCGGCGCCCGGCGCCACCGTGGGCTACGGCGCCGAACATCGCGCCGCGACGTCGGAGCGGTGGGCCACGATCGCGCTGGGCTACGGTGACGGCTACCGGCGTGCCAGCTGGCCCGCCGGTGCCCACGTGCTGCTGCACGGTCGCCCGGCCCGGGTGCTCGGTCGCGTGTCCATGGACATGATCGTCGTCGACGCCACTGGTGTGCCGCAGGTGCGGCCGGGGGACATCGCCACCCTCTTGGGGCGGGACGGCGACGCGACGATCTCCTTGGCGGATTTGGCTCGCTGGTGGGATACGATCGACTACGAGGTGCTCACCGGATGGACGCGACGCCTGCCGCGGATCTACCGCGGCGCCGACGAGTGAGGCGAGGGGCCGGGGCCTTGGCGCTGGCGGCGTTGTTGGCTGCTTGCCGCGACGAGGTGCCCACGGCCGTCGGCGATGCCTTCGTGCCCGCCGAGTTGCGCCCCACCACGGTGGTCCTCGATCTGGCCACGGCCGAGGCGATTCCCGAATCGATCGTCTTCGACGGCTTTGCGAACCCCTATGCCGCCGGTCTCCAGCTGGTCGCGACGGATTTCGGAGGTCCGAACGGACTGTTCGCGCATGTTTTGTTCCGCATCCGTGGCTTTCCCGACACGCTCGTTTACAGCAGTGGTGGGCAGGTGCGCCGCGAGACGGATTTCCGGTACGGCGCCGGCACCTTCGTGGTCCGTGTCGACACGACGCAATCCATCGTGTCCGATCCGGTGACGCTGGAGCTATGGAGCGTGGCGCAGCCGTTCGATCCCGGGTCGGCCACCTGGGAACTGGCCGTGGACACCGCGGGCGATCGGCGGTTGTGGCAAATGCCGGGAGGCACGCGCGGGGAGCTCCTGGCCACGGCCACCTTCGTGCCGCGGGCGACGAACCAAGGGGACAGCGTGGTCTTTGCGCTCGACTCGTTGGCGGTTGAGAAGGTGGCGCGTCAGCGACCCGGGGTGCTGGTGCGGTTGCGCGAGTCAACCGCGCGATTGGAACTGCGTCTGGGTGCGGTGTTGCGAACCCGAGCCCGGCCGGCCTCGCGCCCGGACACGGCCATCGTGCAGGAGCTCAGCGACATCGCGCCGCGCGGCATCTTCTCGCCGACGGACGTGGCGCTGCCGGGCCTCTGGAAGGTGGGCGGCCTGACGGCGGCCCGCACGGTGCTTCGCCTCGTGCTGCCCACGCAGGTGCCCCGCTGCAACCCGCCGCGGGCCGACTGCGCCAAGGTGCCGCTGCGGTCGGTGGTCCTGAACGCGGCCGAGTTGCGGTTGCAGCCGCGTCCGGTGCCGCGCGGTTTCTACCCGGCGCGCGCCGCCTCGCTTGCCGTCTACCGGGTGCTGGAGCCGGCCTTGGGGCGCCGCTCGCCGATCGCGCTGGCGGTCCCGCCGAGTCGGGGGGACACGATTCCGGCCCGGGTGTTCGCCACCGCTGTGGATACAACGGTGACCGTGCGGCTGACGTCGTTCCTGCGTTCGCGGATCGAACAGGACAGCCTTGCCGTTACGGTCGCCTTGCTGTCCCCGCTCGAAGGCGCCGTCTTTGGCGCGTTGGCGTTCGCGCCGACCGGGCAGCTCCGTCTCATCTACACGGTGCCGCAAACCCCGAGCTATCCATGAGGCGCTTCTGGGTCATCCTGGCGGGGCTGGCGTCGGCCGGGCCGGTAGCGGCGCAGTCGTTGGTCGCCGCGCGCGGCTTGGGTCTGGTGCACGACGGATGGACGGCGGCCGCGCGGGCGCTCGGCGGCGAGGGCGGTCGAACGGAGCCTGGGGCCTCGCTGCGCAACCCGGCGTTCCTGGTGGGGCTGCGGGCGCCGCTCGGGATGGTCACCTTCGAGCAAGGCCGCGTGCGCAGCGACTGGCGCGGCGAGCGGGTCTCCACCGCCTCGGCGCGCTTTCCGGCTCTCCAGGTGGCCTTTCCGTTGCATCCTCGGGCGGCCGTGGCCGTCGGCTACCGCGGCTGGTTGGACCAGACTTGGGCCTTCGAGCGGCACGACACCCTCGTGGTCGACGCCGACACGCTTCCGTACCGTGATCGCATCGCCTCCGATGGGGGCGTGGCGGCGCTGCAGTTGAGCGGTGGTTGGGCGCCCGGGCAACGGCTAGCCGTCGGCGCCGGGCTGGAGATCTACACCGGCGCGACGACGCGGCGCATCGATCGCGAGTTCGCGGTCCCGTGCGGCGGTTTCGGTCAACCGGCGCCGGCCTGTTTCCGAGCGCGCTACGAGTACCGCGGAGTCGGCGCCGTCGCTGGGCTGCGGTGGGTACCCCTCGATCCCCTGGCGGTGGCGGTTTTCGCTCGCGTGGGTGGGACGCTGCGGGCCGTGCCGCAGGATACGGCCGGCCAGGAACGGCGCTTTCGGCTTCCCGTCGTCCTCGGTGGCGGCGCCACGGCGCGCCTTTCGCCGCGTCTGCTGGCCAACGTTGCGGCCTCGTGGGGGGGCTGGGCGCGTGTCGCCGATGGGCTCGGCGCCGCGGATGCGGCGCGCGACACTTGGGAGGCGGGCGGTGGAGTGGAGTGGGCCCTGGCTGGAGGGGCGCGCGCGCTTCCCTTGCGGCTCGGTGCTCGGTACGCTCAGCTCCCCTTCCTGCGCACCACCGCCCTCGGCGCCACCGACGTCGACCGTGGCCCGTTGAGCGAGACCGTTCTCGCGGTGGGCACCGGTCGTGCATTCGGCAGTGCGATCTTGGATCTTGCCGTTGAGTGGGGGCGACGTAGCGGCACGGCGCCGTTGCGCGAGGCCTTCCTCCGTTGGAGCGCTTCGTTGCAGGTGCAGACGCGGTGACCGCGCGCGGCCTGTTCATCGCGTTCGAAGGGGTCGAGGGAGCCGGCAAGTCGACCCAGGCCGCGCGCTTGGCCGACGCGCTGGCGGCCGCCGGTGTACCGGTGCGCCAGGTGCGTGAGCCGGGCACGACGGTCGTCGGTGAGGCCGTGCGCCGCCTTCTGCTGGAAGGCCGTGCCGTTCCGTCCCGGGTCGAGCTGCTGCTGTTGCTTGCCGCACGCGCCGCATTGGTGGAGCAGGAGATCCGGCCGGCCTTGGCCGCGGGCACCGTCGTCGTCGCCGATCGGTTCGAGCTGTCCACCGTCGTCTACCAAGGGCACGTGCGCGGCTTGCCGCTCGACTGGATCGAAACGTTAAACCGTTGGGCCACCGAGGCACTTCGGCCGGACGCCGTGGTCTGGCTCGTTCTCGATCCCGAAGAGGGTTTGCGGCGACACCGCGCGGCCGGCAAACCGGCCGACCGCTTGGAAGCCGAAGGCCTGGCCTTCCACCGGCGTGTGGCCGAGGCCTACGCGGCCTGTGCCGCCGCCGATCCGCGTGTGCTGGCCGTCGACGCCGGCGGCCCGGTCGAGGAGGTGCACCGTCGCGTGGTGGCGGCGTTGGCCGCACGCTTTCCCGAACCCTTCGCCCGTCTCCGGGTACTGCACCCGGGTCCCGCCTAGCAGCGCGAGGCGCTCATGAACCGACTCCGCACTCTCGTTGGCACCCTGCTCGTCGCCGGCCTAGCCTTCCTCTCGGGTGGGTGGTTGGTCGGGCACAACGAGCGCGCGGCCGAGTTTTCGGCGCAACTGTTCCGGGAGGTGCTCCAGCACGTGCGCGACGAGTACGTCGATCCGTACAGCGAGGATCGGCTCTATCGCATGGCCGCTGACGGCCTGTTGCGCGAGCTGGGCGACCCTCACACCGCCTTGATGTCGCCGGAGGAGTACGAGAACCTGCGCCTGCAGACGACGGGCGAGTACGGCGGGCTGGGAATCCAGATCGCGCTGCGCGACGGCTGGGTCACGGTCATCGCGCCTCTTCCGAACACCCCGGCCGCTCGAGCGGGCATCCAACCGGGCGACCGGATCGTCGAGGTCAACGGCCAATCCACCCGCGGCTGGACGGAGGACCAAGCCGTGCGCGCGCTTCGCGGGCCAAAAGGCACGACGGTGCGGATCAAGGTGGTCCGTGTGGGCGTCGACGAGCCGATCGAGTTCACCATCGTGCGCGACGAGATCCACATCGACTCGGTGAGCGCTGCCTACCTGCTGGATCCGGCCGCCGGTGTCGGTTACGTGCGACTCACCACCTTCGCCGAGACGTCGAAGGACGAGCTGGTGCGGGCCATCGAGCGCCTGCGTGGGCAGGGGATGCGCAAGCTCGTGTTGGACCTGCGTCTGAACCCTGGAGGGTTGTTCGACCAGGCCATCGCGATTTCCGATCTATTCCTGCGCGAGGGCCAGACGATCGTGCAGATGCGCGCCCGCGATCCCAGCGAGTCGCGCACCTTCCGCGCCCGCGGGGACGCCGTCTTGCCCGACGCGCCCCTGGTGGTCTTGGTGGATGAGGGATCGGCGAGCGCGTCGGAAATTGTGGCGGGCGCGTTGCAGGACCACGACCGCGCCCTGGTTGTCGGGCGGCGAACCTTCGGCAAGGGCTCGGTGCAAAGCCTGGTGCCGCTATCCGGCGGGTACTTCCTCAAGCTCACCACGGGCAAGTGGTACACCCCCGTGGGCCGGTCCATTCAGAAAGATCGAGTCGCGACCAGCGACGGCGACGAGGCGAGCGCCATGCCCACGCGGGACACGCTGCCGCGCAAGCCGTACCGCACGGACAGCGGGCGGATCGTCTACGGCGGGGGCGGGATCGTGCCGGACGTCGAGGTGCGCGCCGATACAATGACGGCGGCGGAGCGGCCGTTCTTCGAGGCGGTATCGAAGGCAGGCAACCGGTTCACGGACGTAATCTTCCGCTACGCCGTGGAGGTGGCCCGGCGCGAGGCGTTGCGGCCGACGTTTGAGATTGCGCCGTCGTGGCGCCAGGAGCTGTACGCGCGGCTGCGGCAAGCGGGCATCGCCGTCACGTGGGAGCAGTTCGAGGCCGCGCGGCGGTACGTCGATCAGCGGCTAGGCTACGAGATTGCCTTGCACGAGTTTGGACAGGAAGCGGCGCAGCGCTGGGCCAATCGCAACGACCCGGTCGTCCGGACGGCGGCGGATCTCCTTCGTCGTGCCCGGTCGACGGCGCAGCTGTTCGAGCTGGTGCAAACGCGGGCGCAGCGGTAGGGGTGGTCGGGCCGTGAGCCTGCAGGTGGAGGTGCGCCGCGGGGGGCGGGTGGAGTCGGTCCACCGGGTCCACGTCGCGGTGGTGGATGCGGCGGGGCGGTTGCGAGCGCGGGCGGGCGAGCCGGACCGCTGGGTGTTCGCTCGGTCGACCGCGAAGCCGTTCCAGGCGCTGCCGCTGGTGCAGACCGGCGTGGCGGCGCGATTTGGGGTGACGGAGGAGGAGCTGGCGGTGGCCTGTGGCTCCCATGCCGGGGCGCCGGAACACGTGGCGGTGGTGGAGCGACTGCTGGCGCGGGCGGGCCTGGGGGAGCAGGCGCTCGGCTGCGGCGTGCACGCACCGTGGGATGCGTCGACCCGTCGGGCCCTGCGCGCTGCCGGGGCGGACCCACGGCCGGTCCATCACAATTGCTCCGGCAAACACGCGGCCATGCTCGTGTTGGCGCGTGGCCTGGGCTGGCCCACCGACGGCTACCTGCGGCCGGAGCATCCAGTGCAGCGGCGAGTGTGGGCCGAGATGGCGCGCTGGGCGGGGATGGCGGAAGAGGCCGTCGAGGTGGCGGTCGACGGTTGCGGAGTCCTCACGTTTCGCTTGCCGTTGCGGCAGCTGGCGCTGGCGTACGCACGGTTAGGGGCCGCGGCACGGCGCGGGGAGGAGGCGCCGGCGGCGGTCGTGGGGGCGATGATCCGTCACCCCGAGCTCGTCGCCGGCCGCGACCGACTGTGCACCGACTTGATGCGGGTGACCGCCGGGCGGTTGGTGGCCAAATTGGGCGCCGAAGGCGTGTACGCCGTTGCCGCCCCGGGCGCCGAGCTCGGCATCGCCTGGAAGGTGGAGGACGGCGCGTTCCGCGCCGTGGGCCCCGCCGTGTTGGCGGCCTTGGAGCAGCTCGAGTTGCTCACCGAGGAGGAGCTCGGACGGTTGCAACACCACGCCTTCCCGGAGGTGCACAACACCCGCGGTGAGCGCGTAGGTGAGCTCTGGCCGGTCGGTCGGTTGGAGGCGGCATGACGCCGGCGCGTCGGGCTCGCGTGCGCCTGGCGGCGGCGTTGGCCACGCGGGACGTGGTGCGCGTGGAAGCCGCGCTGCGCGAGGCAGCGGCCGCCGCAGCACCGCACGAGATCGACGAGGTGTTGCTGCAATCTCACCTGTTCGTGGGCTATCCGGACGCGCTGCGCGCCTTTCAGCTTTGGCAGCGCTGGCGCTCCGGGCCGCCGCCGGCCGCCGAACCCCTGGCCGAGGAGGCCGCGGCGGAGCGGGGCGCCGCCGTGTGCGCCGTGGTGTACGGAGAGACGGTAGCCCGTTTGCGCGCGCAGGTGGCCGGCCTCCATCCGGATCTGGAGCGCTGGATGGTGGCCGTTAGCTACGGCCGGGTGCTCGGCCGGCCGGGGCTCCCGCTGGCCGAGCGCGAACTCTGCGTGGCGGCACTCCTGGCCGTCTGGGGCGCGCCAGCCCAGCTTTACGCCCATCTGCGTGGCGCCCTGAGGGCCGGGGCGACCCCGACGGAGGTCGAAGCGGTGCTTCGCGCCATCGACGACTTGCTCGACCCCGTGGCGCGCGCGGAAGCGTGGGGTGTCTGGGGCCGGCTGCGAGCGCGGCGGGGTGCCCCGGCCGGCGAACGATTGCAGGATGTTTCTTGACTACGTCGAGATCGACGTCGAAGGCGGGCGCGGCGGCGACGGGGTGGTGTCGTTCCGCCGCGAAGCCTACGTCCCCTTGGGCGGTCCGGACGGCGGCGACGGGGGGCGCGGAGGGGACGTGGTCCTTGTGGTCGACCCGCAGTTGACGACGTTGCTGGACTACCGCTACCGCACGCTGTACCGTGCGGAGCGCGGCGCCCATGGCGAGGGCTCCAACCGCACCGGTCGCAGCGGCGCCGACCTCGAGCTGCGCGTGCCGCCGGGCACGGTGGTGCGAGACGTGGTCACCGGCGTCGTGCTTGGGGAACTGCTCCGCCCGGGCGATCGGCTCGTCGTGGCCCGAGGGGGCGCGGGCGGTCGCGGCAATGCCCGCTTCGCCACACCGACGAACCGCGCGCCCCGGCGTGCCGAACCGGGCCGCCCCGGGGAAAGCCGGCGCATTGCACTGGAGCTCAAGCTCATTGCCGACATCGGCCTGGTGGGTGAGCCCAACGCCGGCAAGTCCACGCTGCTGGCCAGCGTGTCGGCCGCGCGGCCGAAGATCGCCGAGTACCCGTTCACCACCCTCGAACCGAACCTCGGGGTGGTGTCGCTGCCAGGCCTGCGCAGCTTCGTGCTTGCGGACATTCCCGGGCTCATCGAGGGAGCCCATGCCGGCCGAGGCCTGGGGCACCGCTTTTTGCGGCACATCGAGCGCACCCGCGCACTGGCGATGCTGATCCCGATCGACGAGCTCGATCCACAAGCCGTCTACGATCGACTGCGACGCGAGTTGCGGTTGTACTCGCCCGAGTTGGCGGCCAAGCCCCATTGCGTCGTCTTCACCAAGGCGGACCTCTACCCCGAGGATCTTCCGCCACCGACGATCGCCACCGAGGGCGCTTGGGGCCTGTACGTGATTTCGGCGGTCACGGGCCAGGGACTGCCCTCGTTGCTGGAGGATCTGTGGCAGCACGCCCGCGCCGGCGTGGAGAAGGCCAGTCCCGAAGCCGCGCCGCTGACCTAAGGGCATGCCGTTGCACCCGGACGACCCGGCCCTGGACGCGTGGCTGCGCCTGGCGGCCACACCGGGCGTGGGGCCGCAGCGGCTTCAGGTCCTGCTGCAGGCGGCTGGCGACCCGGAACGGGCGCTGCGGCTGTCGCGCGCGGCCTTGGCGGCGCTGCCGGGCGTAGGGCCGCGGCTGGCCGAGCGGGTCCAAGCCCAGAACGGGCCCGCGGCTCGCGCGGCTGCGGACGGTTGGCGTCGCACCCTGGCGCGCCTTGGGGCCCTGGTCGTCGTGCCGACGGAGCCAGCCTACCCGGCCGACTTTCGCCAAGTCGACGAACCGCCGTTGCTGTTGTTCGTCTGCGGGCGGCTCGAGGTGCTGCAGGCACCAGCGGTGGCCCTCGTGGGTACGCGGTACCCCACGGCGTACGGCCGACAGGTTGCGCGGGCCTTCGCGCAGGATTTCGCTCGCGCGGGGGTGGCCGTGGTCAGCGGGATGGCTCGCGGTATCGACGCCGCGGCCCACACCGCCGCCCTGGAAGCCGGCGGTCCGACGATCGGGGTCCTCGGGCACGGCATCGATCGGGTTTACCCGAGCGAGTTGGCGCCCCTGTTCGCGCGCATGCGTCGCGATGGTTTGCTGCTGACGGAGTTCTTCCCTGGCGAACCGCCGTTGGCGGCACACTTTCCTCGGCGCAATCGGCTCATCGCGGCCTTGGCGCGGGCGGTGGTGGTCGTGGAGATGGGCCAGAAAAGCGGTGCCCAGCACACGGTGGAGCACGCCCTGCGGCTGGGCCGTGACGTGTTCGCCGTGCCCGGTCCGGTGACGAGCCCGGCCAGCTCCGGCACGAATCAACTGCTCAAGGACGGAGCGCAGGTGGCGACGGCCGCCGCCGACGTGCTCGTCGCTCTCGGGGAGGCGGCGCCGACGTGGGAAGAGGAACCGGCGGTTGCGCCCGGCGCGGTCGCGGCCGTGCCGGATGGGTTGCCGCCGCTGGCGCGGCGGTTGCTCGAGGTCTTGGCGGGCGCGGAGAGCCGCCACATCGACGAGCTGGTCGTCGAGGTCGGCCGGCCGGCGCCCGAGGTGCTGGCAAGTCTTCTCGAATTGGAGCTCGAGGGCTGGGTGGCCAGCCGACCCGGCGGCCGCTACGCCCGCGCCCGATGATCTTTCGCTCCCTCTACGTTCACGTCCCGTTTTGTTTGCGGCGGTGTCCCTACTGCGACTTCGCTGTGGTGCCCACGCGACGGCCGCCGTGGCGAACCTACCTCGAAGCGCTGGCCACCGAAGCGCGCCTCCAAGCCGAGGCGTACGGTTGGGAGACCCCGGTGCCCGTCGGCACCCTCTACGTCGGCGGAGGCACGCCCTCCTTGCTGCCGCCGGCGGCGATCGTCGAGCTGGTGGTGCGCCTACGCCCCTTTGTCCGTTGGAACGACGCCACCGAGTGGACCCTCGAGGCGAACCCCGAAACCGTCGACCGCGACCGAGCGCTTGCTTGGCGGCGCCTCGGCGTCAACCGCGTGTCGCTTGGCGTGCAGACGTTTCACGACGGTGCGTTGCGACGAATGGGCCGGTTGCATGGTTCCGCGGGCGCTGCGGCGGCGGTGCGCGCGCTGCGGCACGCCGGCGTTGCCTCGCTCAACATCGATCTGATCTTCGCGCTGCCCCCCGCCTGGGGCCAGGATTGGGACGCCGACCTCGATCGCGCCTTGGCGCTCGAACCCGACCACATCTCCCTTTACGGCCTCACCGTGGAGGAGGGCACCGCGCTGGCTCGCTGGGTGGCCGCCGGCCGCGTCCGACCGGCGGACGACGAACGCTACGTGGAGCAATACCTGCGGGCCCACGAACGCCTCACGGCCGCGGGCTACCGCCACTACGAGGTGTCGAATTTTGCCCGGCCCGGCCACGAGAGCCGCCACAACGCGATCTATTGGTCCGGGGCGCCCTACGCGGCCCTGGGACCGGGCGCGCACGCGTACGATCCGCCTGTGCGACGTTGGAACTTGCGAGATTGGGTCGCGTACTGTAGGCGAGTTTTCGCCGGCCGATTGCCGCTTGCCGGAGCCGAACGTCTACCGGCCCGTTCGCGTCGCCTCGAACGCCTCTGGCTGGCGCTGCGCACCGACGCGGGTCTGCCGGTGGCAACGTTGTCTCCGGCAGCGCAGGCGTTGGCGGCCCGCTGGCGCGCCCAAGGCTGGGCCGAGCAACGCGACGGCCGGCTGAGGCTCACGGCCACGGGCTGGCTGCTGCTCGATCGGCTGGCCCTCGAGCTGTGCGACGCCGCACCATGAACGCGCCCAACCGCCCGAACGTGGTCGACGAACCGTTGACGGAGCGCGAGCACCGCGTTCTGGAGGCCGTCATTCGTACCTACGTGGAAACGGCCGAGCCCGCGGGGAGTCGCACCGTCACCCGGCGCTGGGGCCTCGATTGGTCGCCTGCGACGGTGCGCAACACCATGAGCGACCTCGAGGAGAAGGGCTACCTGTACCATCCCCACACCTCCGCCGGGCGGGTGCCGACCGACCGCGCCTACCGGTTTTACGTAAACTGGCTGTTGGAACAGGCGCGCACCACGCCACCGGAGATCGAGGCGCTGCGCCAGGAGTTGGAGCGCGCCGGCGAGCGCGCCGGCGTTGAGCGTTTGGTGCGTCACGCGGCGGCCGCCCTGGGGCTGCTGGCCCGCGAACTCGGTGTGGCCATTAGCCCGCAAGTCGACGACGTGCTGCTGGAGCGGCTCGACTTTGTTCCTCTCGCCACTGGCAAGGCTCTGTTGGTGCTGCACCTGCGCTCGGCCGGTCCGCGGACCGTCTTCGTTGACTTGCCCGCCGACGTGCCGCCGGAGCGGTTGGAAAGCTTGGCCGCCCTGCTCAACGAACGCCTCGCCGGCTTGACGCTCGGCCAGATCCGCACCAGTCTGCCCGAACGTCTGCGCGACGGCGCCGACGAAGAGGCGCGGGCCCTGCTCAACATCTTCATCGAATCGGCCGACAACTGGTTTGGCTCGGAGGACCCGGAACGTTCGGTATTCCTTGGCCAGGCCAGCGTGCTGGCCGAACAGCCGGAGTTTCGTCGCGAGGAGGGATTGCGGCACCTGCTGTGGCTAACCGAGCAGCGTGCGCTGCTGCGGCACGTGCTCGGCGCGCGAGCCGGCGGGCTGCAAATCTCCATCGGCGCCGAGCACGGTGACCCGGCGCTCACAGGTTTGGCGGTGGTGACCTCCGAGTACCGGGTCGGCGATCTCAAGGGCGTCATCGGCGTGATCGGGCCGACACGAATGCCGTACGAACGCGTCATCGCTCTGGTGGAGGCGACGTCGCAGCTGGTGTCCGAATTCCTCGGCTGAGGGACGGATCCCATGCGCGACTACTACGAAATCCTTGGGGTGCCGCGCGACGCCGATGCCGAAGCGATCAAGCGAGCCTACCGCAAGCTCGCGTTGCGCTACCATCCCGATCGCAACCCGGACGACCCGCAAGCGGCGGAGCGCTTTCGCGAGGCCACCGAGGCGTACGAGGTGCTGCGCGACCCCGAGAAGCGCGCGCGCTACGATCGCTACGGCCCGGCCGGTCTGCGCGACGGGCCGCGCACCTTCGATTTCGAAGAAGCGCTCGAAATCTTCATGCAAGACGTCGGCTTGGGCGATCTGTTCGGCTCCCGTCGCCGTCGGCGCGGCCCCGCCCGCGGACGGGACCTGCGGGTCGATCTGGAGCTGACGCTTGACGAGGTGGCCCAAGGCACGCGCCGCAGCTTCCGGACGAGGGTGCTCGAATCGTGCGAGGCGTGCGACGGCACGGGGGCGGCCGAGGGGCGTTGGGTGCGCTGCGAGACCTGCGACGGCACCGGCGAGGTTGTGCGCCGCGTCACCCACGGCTTCTTCGCGTCCGTGGTGCGCGCCCCCTGTCCGAGCTGCCATGGCCGTGGCCGGCGCATCCCGCGCATCTGCCCCGTCTGCCGGGGCGAAGGCCGCCTCGAGGTGGAGCGCACGTTCGCCGTCGACATCCCGCCCGGTGTCGACGAGGGCAACTACTTGACGCTGCGGGGCCAGGGGCACGTGGGGCCCGACGGCGGCCCGCGCGGCGACATCCAGGTGGTGCTGCACGTTCAGGAAGATCCGCGGTTCGTGCGGGAAGGCGCGGACCTCTACACCGTGGTGCCGATCTCCTTTAGTCAGGCGGCGCTGGGCGCCGAGGTGGAGGTGCCGGCCCTGGGGGGGACGACGCGCATCCTCGTACCCGCGGGCACGCAGAGCGGCGAGACCTTCGTCCTTCGCGGCCGTGGGCTGCCGCGGTTGCACGGAGGCGGTCGGGGCGACCTTCACGTACGCATCCACGTTTGGACGCCGACGCAGCTGACGCCGGAGCAGGAAGCGCTCTTTCGGCGCCTGGCCGAGCTCGAGAGCCCGCCGCCGCGTGGCGAGGAGCGTCCGGGCCGGGGCTTCTGGAGTCGGGTGCGCGAGGTCTTCACCGGCGGATGAGCCGCCGCTGGGCGTGGGCCGAGGGCGCCGGGCCGCTGCAGGAACCCGGGCCAGCGCTGCTGGAACTCCACGGCAGCACCGGCGTCGTGGAGACGGCGGAGGGCTGGCGCGCCTACTTCGCGGCGCCGCAGGATCCCACGGCGTGGTGGGCCGCGTTGTGTGCCACGTTCGTCGCGGCCGGATTACCACCCCCGCGCCGCTGGGGTTGGCAGGCGGAGGAAGACTGGCTTTCCGGCTGGCGCGCTCGCTGGCGACCGCGTCGCGTCGGTCGGCGCCTCGTCGTCAGCCCGAGCTGGATCGAGCCGGCAACCGAGCCCGGCGACGTGGTGCTCCGCCTCGACCCCGGGATGGCCTTCGGCACCGGCGACCATCCCACCACCCGCGGGTGCCTGCGGCTGCTCGAGGTGGCGATGCGCCCGGGTGATCGCGTGCTCGATATCGGCACCGGGTCCGGCGTCCTGGCGGTGGCGGCGGCCCTGCTCGGGGCGCGGGAGGTTCGCGCCGTTGATCGAGACCCGGAAGCGGTGCGGACGGCCCGAGAAAACGTGGAGCGCCATAACTTGGCCGATCGGGTGACCGTGGCACAGCAAACCGTTCACGCGATCGATCTGGTGCGCCTCGGCCCCGTTGACCTCCTGCTGGCGAACCTGCTGGCTTCCGTGATCGTGCCGCTGTTGCCCGCGCTTCCCCGTGCGCTCGCGCCCGGCGGCCGCGCCATTGTGGCGGGCATCCTGACATCGGAGCGTCCGGGCGTCGAAGCGGCGGCCCGTGCGGCGGGGTTGCGCGTGGTCCGCAGCGACGAGGAGGCAAACGAGGAGGGCGGCTGGTGGAGCGCATGGCTCGAACCCGAACCCTGAGGACCCATGGCCCAAGAGACGAAGACCGTCTTTAGCCGCATCATCGATCGGGAGCTGCCCGGCGAATTCGTCTACGAGGACGACCAGGTGGTGGCCATCCGTGACATCCGGCCGGCGGCGCCGGTGCACGTGTTGGTCATTCCACGCAAACCGATTCCCTCGCTCGCCCACCTCGGCGAGGAGGACGTCGAACTGGCCGGTCGGCTGTTGCTTGTGGCCAAAAAGGTGGCCGAGCAGGAGGGGCTGGCCGAGCGCGGGTATCGCGTGGTCATCAACGTCGGCCCCGACGGCGGCCAGACCGTGCCGCACCTCCACCTCCACGTCCTCGGCGGTCGGCGGTTCACGGAGGCGGGCCTGCGCGCCTAGCGCGGGGCTGGTCGGCGCCGCGGGCGAGGGCTATCCTGTCCGGGCATGGACGGCTGGCAGACACTGCTGCTCGGGTTGCCCGTGCTCGTGCTCTCCGTGGTGGTGCACGAGGCGGCGCACGCTTGGATGGCGGCTCGCCAGGGCGATCCCACGGCCGCCCTGCTCGGTCGGCTCACGCTCAACCCGTTGCCCCATCTCGATCCGATCGGCAGCGTGCTCGTCCCGGCGCTGTTGCTGCTCGGCGGGGCGCCGTTTCTCTTCGGGTGGGCCAAGCCGGTTCCCGTCGATCCGCGTCGTTATCGTCACTACCGACGTGGTGACATCCTCGTCAGCCTGGCGGGCGTGGGTGCGAATCTCCTGTTGGCGCTGCTGTTCGCCTTGCTTCTCGCAGCGCTGGTGTGGGCCAACCGCTGGGCGCCGGGCTTCGACGTCTCGGTCGCCCTGCTGATGGGGATGGCGCGGGTGGGGATCCTGGTCAACTGCGCGCTCGTGGTTTTCAATCTGCTCCCCGTCCCGCCGCTCGACGGCTCCCACGTCGTCGCGCACCTGCTGCCGCCGCGCGCGGCCTGGGCCTACCGCCGCTTCGGCGCGTACGGGCTGATCGTGCTGCTGCTGCTGACCGCCGTCGGCCTGACCGGCTGGCTCGGCGTGCCGGTGCGCTGGTTAACCAAGGGCGCCCTGGGCCTGGTGCGCTTGCTTACCTAACCCCGATGGACGGCCGCGACCCCTTCGCGGTCGAGCTCGAGCAGTTTCAGGGCCCGCTCGACCTGCTGCTCCACCTCATCCGCACCCAGGGGATCGACATCTTCGACATCCCGATCGCGCGGATCACGGAGCAGTTCCTCCGGGCGGTCGAGCGCCTACCGCCGTCGGCCTTGGACCGGGCCGGAGAATTTCTGGAAATGGCGGCGACGCTGGTGCGGATCAAGGCGCAAATGCTGTTCCCCCGACCGACGCCCCCGGACGAGGAGGCCGGGGTGGACCCGCGGACGGCGCTGGTCGAGCGGTTGGTTGCCTACGCGCGGATCCAAGCGGCGGCGCGCGCGTTGGCGGACCGTCACGACGCCTGGGCGCAGCGATGGCCGCGGGGATGGCGCGAGCCGCGCCCCCGCCGCGCCCCGCCGCCCGTGGTGGCCACCTGGGCCGAGGTGGTCGCTGCCGCGGCGAAGTTGGTGGCACGCCGCCGGCCGCCGCTCACCTACCGGCCATCGGCGCGGCCCGTATCCGTGCGGGCAAGGCTACGTGCTCTCTGGCGTGCCCTCCAACGTCGGCCCCGTTGGCGATTCGAGCGCCTTGCGCGCCACCCGCACGAGCGGCGCTGGGTCATCGCCACCTTCCTCGCTTGTTTGGAACTCGCCAAGCGCGGTCGGGTGCGCTTGCGGCAACTCGTGCCCTTCGGGCCGTTGTGGGTGCTACGCCGACGCGCTCCGGCCCCGGTCGTCGATCATGGACCTCAGCCGGAAGATCGAAGCAGCTTTGTTCGCGAGCCTTGAGCCCTTGACGTTGGCCGACCTGGCTCGCCTCGAGGACGGGGCCACCGAGGCCGACGTCGCCGCGGCGCTGGCCGCCTTGCGGGCCGAATACGCCACCACGGGCCGCGCGGTGGACATCGTCGAGGTGGCCGGTGGGGTGCAGTTGCGTACCCGCCCGGAGTTCGCCCCGGTACTGGCGCGGCTCGACACCGTCCCGGAGCCGGGGCGGCTGTCCGCCGCGGCGTTGGAGACCTTGGCGGTCATCGCCTACCACCAGCCCATCAGCCGCGCCCAGATCGAGGCCATTCGCGGCGTCGGGTGCGGCGCCGTGCTGCGCACACTCCTCGACCGAGAGCTCATCACCGTGGTGGGTCGCGGCGACGGCGTGGGGCGGCCGTCGCTCTACGGCACCACGACGAGGTTTCTCGAACATTTCGGATTTCGCTCCCTCGACGACCTGCCCCCGTTGGAGGGATTCGACGCGTGGGCTTCGGGCGATGGCGGTGCCTGAGCCGGGCGTTCGGTTGGTGGCCTGGCTGGCTCGCGCGGGCGTGGCCTCACGCCGTGCCGCCGCCGAGCTCGTGCGTGCGGGTCGCGTGACGATCGATGGGCGAGTGGTCACGGAGCTGCACCGGCGCGTCGGCCCGGGCGAGGTGGTCGCCGTCGACGGGAACGTTGTGCCGCCCCTGGCGCCGGTGTGGGTGGCGCTCCACAAACCCCCGGGCGTGCTCACGGCCCGGCGGGATCCGCGCGGACAGCCGACGGTCTACGATCTCTTGCCGGCGCGCTTTCGCGGGCTGTTCCACGTGGGCCGACTCGACCGTTCAAGCGAAGGATTGCTGTTGCTCACGAACGAGGGTCTCGTGGCCCACCGCCTTCTCCATCCCCGTTGGGGCGTGACGAAGACCTACCGCGTGCGCGTAGGCCCCGCTCCGCCGGACTTGCCGGCCCGCCTGGTCGCGGGCGTGGTGCTCGATGACGGGCCGGCCCGCGCTCGCGCCGCCCGGTGGGTGGGGCACCGCGAACTGGAGCTCGACCTGGCCGAGGGCCGCAAACGGGAAATTCGGCGCATGCTCGCGGCCCTCGGAGTGCCCGTTCGGCGTCTGGTGCGCTTGCGCTTCGGACCGGTTCGCCTAGGATCCCTGCCACCCGGTCGCTGGCGCCGGCTGCGGCCGGCCGAGGTCGCCGCCCTGCGGCGCGCCGTCACCTCCGGCCAATCGCAATGGACGTCCAAGGATCCGTCGTAATGGTGCTCGGGGGCACCGGCCTAGTGGGCTTGGCCGTGGCCCGCGAGCTGCTGCCTCTGAAGCCGCGCACGCTCGTGCTCACCGGCCTGACGGCCGACGAGGTGGAGCACGCCCTGGACGATCTGCGCGAGGAGGCCGACGCCGCCGGGGTGCCCCTGCGCGGGGAATGGGGGGACGTGTTCCTGCCCTACGAATGGCGCGACGCTGGGCGGGCGGCGCTCCTGGCCGACCCCGCGGCGAGGGCGCGCTTCCTTGACGATCTCTACAGCGCCACCGCCGAGGCCTCGGTCGAGGAGAGCACGCTCGGCGTGCTCCTCCAACGCCACCGTCCCGCAGTCGTCGTCGACGCGATCAATACCGCCACCGCCTTCGCCTACCAGAACGTGTTTGCCAGCGCGGCCGAGCTGCGCCGTCAAGCGGCCCGGGGCGCGCTCGATCTCGACGCCGTCGAGCGACACCTGGCGTTGCTGTACCTTCCGCAGCTCATTCGCCATGTGCAACTGCTGCTCGAGTCGGCGCGCCGTGCCGGCACCCGTCTGTACGTGAAGATCGGCACGTCCGGAACGGGGGGAATGGGGCTCAACATTCCTTTCACCCACTCCGAGGAGCGCCCCAGCCGCATGCTTTTGGCCAAGGCGGCCCTGGCGGGAGCCCACTCCCTCCTGCTTTACCTGATGGCGCGGACCCCGGGGGCGCCGGCCGTCAAGGAGGTCAAGCCGGTGGCGGCCATTTCCTGGAAGCGCCTCGGTCGCGGCCCGATCTTGCGCCGTGGCCGTCCCGTTCCCCTGGTGGACGCCGTCCGCCCTGCCCCCCTAGGGGAAGCCTTCGCCGAGCCCGTGCCGGGGGCGCTGTGGACGGACCTGGGCGAACCGCTCCGCGGCGTCTTTCTTGACGCGGGCGAGAACGGGCTGTTCAGCCCGCCGGAGTTCGAAACCCTCACGGCCCTCGGGCTCATGGAGTTCGTCACCCCCGAGGAGATCGCGCGCACGGTGGTCGCGGAGATTCTCGGTCATCCGACCGGCCACGACATCGTCGCTGCCCTCGATGCCGCTGGCCTCGGGCCGACGTACCGAGCGGGGGTGCTACGGGAGGCCGCCTTGAGCGCACTCGAGGCGCTGGCGGCCGAGGACGGGGCGCCCAGCGTCGCGTACGAGATGCTGGGGCCGCCGCGCCTTTCGAAGTTGCTCTTCGAGGCCGAAGCGCTGCGCCGCGCCGCGGGCTCCCTCGAAGCGGCCCTAGCGTTCACCCCGGAAGGGTTGGCCGCCGCCGTGGCGGCGCGATTCGATCAGGACGCCGCTCTACGTCGGGCCGCGCTGTCCGTCGGACTGCCCATTCTCCGGGCCGACGGAACGATCCTGCGCGGCCCGGAGGTCAGCGTGCCGCCCGACGGCGACCTCGACCGCACGGCGGCGCGCGGCTGGATCGACTTGCGCCCGGCCAACTGGGCCCACTGGCTCGAGCGGCTCCGCGCCATCCGCGAGCTGTTGCGGCGCGAACCGCCCATGGAACGCGGGTCGCGGAGCGACCTCGGCCCGGCGGAGCGGCAGCGGCTCGAAGCTCTCCGGCCCGGGGCGTTGGCCGCCTGGATCTTTTGTGTCGAAGACGGCGGGGAGCGGCGCAAGCGTTAACGGGGTATGCGGCACGGCATGGAGCGACCGCGCCCCTCTTCGCTCGACGAAGCGCTCGAACGAGCGGCCCGATTGGCCGACGAAGGCCGGTGGGATGAGGCGGTGCGTCTGCTCGCCGAGCAAGAACAAGCCCATCCGCACGATGCCACCTTGCTGGCCATGCTCGGCGTTGCGGCGCGCGAGCTCGGCGCCGAGGGGCTCGCCTACGATCTCTTCCGTCGCGCTTGGGCCGAGCACCCGGAGGACCCGACGGTGCTGCTCGCCATCGGCGCGGGGTTGGCCGCCCTCGACGACCCCGACGCCGAGGCGGCGCTGCGGGCGGCCGCCCTCTTGGCCCCGGAGGATGCCCAGCCGCATCTCGTCTACGGCAGCTACCTGCGCCGTGAAGGCCAGCTCGAGAGCGCCCTTGACCAGTTGGAGCGCGCCCACGCCCTCGAACCCGAATCATCGCTCGTGCTGACCGAGCTGGGTTGCGCCCTTTGGGCCGCCGGGCGCATGTCGGAGGCCGCCGAGGCGTGGGCTGCCGCGGCCGCGCTCGACCCCGCCGAGCCGCGGCCCCTCGTCCTCTACGGCCTGCTGCGCTGGGAACAGGGCGAATACGAGGAAGCCGCCGCGAGCTTCCTCGCCGCCGCCGCACGCGCGCCGGAGGATGGCGAACTGCAACTGTTGGCCGCCTTGGCCGCCGCGGCCCAAGGCTGGGGCGAGCCGGCCGAGCAGGCCTGGGAGCGCGCCGAACGCCTCGCGCCCGTGACCGTTGACGCCGCGTGGCTGCTCGAGACGGAAGACCTCCTCGCCGACGCCACGGCGGCCCGGCAGTGGCTCGACGAGACCGCCGTGCCCGCGGTGCGCCACCGTTACCTCGAGCCCGCGTTCTGGTGACATGCGTCGCGCGGCGCGGGCCCTGGGAGTCCTCCTGTGCTTGGTGGCGCTCGGTTGGGTCGCCTTGGTCGCCGCCGTCTACCTTTACGGCCGTCGCAGCGAACTCCGCCCGGCCGACGTCGTGGTCGTCTTCGGTGCCGCCCAATACAATGGCCGTCCTTCGCCCGTCTTTCGCGCCCGGCTCGACCACGCCGCTGTGCTCTACCGACGGAGCTACGCCCCGGTCGTCCTCGTGACCGGTGGCTTCGGGCGTGGCGATACCATCAGCGAAGCCGACGCCGGCGCTCGGTACTTGACGCGCCGCGGCGTGCCCTCCCAGGCGATCCTGCGCGATCCGGTCAGCCGCCACAGCGCTGCGTCCGTCCGCGCCGTGCGGCGCATCATGCAGCGCCACGGCCTCCGTTCCGCGCTCTTGGTCAGCGATCCCTTCCACATGTTGCGCCTGCGTCTGCTTGCCTGGCAGGTGGGCGTTCGGGCCTACAGCGCGCCCACCCCGTCCAGCGTGGTGACCCGCAATCCTTGGCGCGAGTGGCGCTTCGTTCTCAAAGAAAGTTGGATCATCCCCCCGAGCCTCCTGCTCGGTTGGTTGGAACGTTGGTTCGCACCGGCATGATCGACTTTCCCCTGGTCCGCCATACCTTGGCCAACGGCCTGCGCGTCGTCGTCGCCGAGGACCACACCTGGCCCCTGGTGGCCGTTAACCTCTGGTACAACGTCGGCAGCCGACACGAACCCCCGGGCCGCACCGGATTGGCCCACCTCTTCGAGCATCTGATGTTCCAGGGCTCGGCCCACGTGCAGGGCACGGGGCACATCACGTGGATCGAGCGCGTCGGCGGGGTGGTGAACGGTTCCACCTGGTTCGACCGCACGAACTACTACGAGACGGTCCCGGCGCACTGGGTGGAGCTCGCCCTCTGGCTGGAGGCCGATCGCATGGCGACGCTGGCCGCGGCTCTGACGAAAGAAAAACTCGACACTCAGCGGGAGGTGGTGAAGAACGAGCGCCGTTGGCGCATCGACAACCAACCCTACGGGGATTGGGACGAGCGGCTGCAGGCGCTGCTGTTCCCGCCGGACCACCCGTACCACCACCCGGTGATCGGCTCCATGGCCGATCTCGACGCCGCCACCCTGGAGGACGCCATCGCCTTCTTCCGCACCTACTATGCGCCCAACAACGCGGTGGTAACCCTGTGCGGCGACGTCGCCGCCGACCGGGCCCTGGCGCTGCTGGAGACGTACTTTGGCGACATTCCCCCGGGGCCGCCGCCGCCCCCTCCGCCGGGCCGCCAAACGCTTCCCTTGCGATTGGAGCGACCCGCCCGCCAAGAGGTGCTCGACCCCGGGGTCGCCTTGCCGCGCTTTTACCTAGGCTTCCGGATTCCGCCCTACGGCGACGATCGCTTCTACGCCGCGGACCTGCTCACTCACCTGCTGGCCGATGGGCGCGCCTCGCGTCTGTACCGCGCCCTGGTACGCGGCCGTCAGCTGGCCAAAGATGTGTCCGCCTTCGCCCTGCCGTTGATCGGTGGCGTGGCAGCGCTGGTGGTGCGCGCCACCGCCCAGCCGGACGTCGCCGCCGACGCGCTGGAGGTCGTCCTGCGGGAGGAACTGGATCGACTCATCGCCGAGACGCCGGCGCCCGGCGAGGTGGAGCGAGCGCGATTGCGGCTCGAGGCGCAAACCCGGTTCGCCTTGCAGCGCGTGGCCGATCGTGCGGATCTCCTTTCCATGTACACGATGTTTTTCGACGATCCCGGCCGTCTGGCGACGGAGCTCGAGCGCTACCGCGCCCTCGACGCCGAAGCGCTACGTCGCTTCGCCGCTGGATTCCTCGACGCCGAGGCCCAGGCCACCCTCCTTTATCGACCCCAACCGGCGGCGGCCGCCGCGGTCGCGGCATGAGCCCGCGGCCCACCCAACCCCCGCCCCCGGGGCCGGTGCGTTCGCCGGCCTTCCCGCCGGTGCAGCGGCGCTCGCTGCCCGTGGGGCTGCCGCTGCTGGCCGTGCCGGCCCGGCGGCATCCGGTCGTCACCGTGGCGGCCGTGCTCGAGGCCGGCGCCTTGCGCGATCCACCGCATCGGGCGGGCCTCGCCGATTGGACCTTCGAACTACTGCGTTCCGGCACCGAGCGCCGGGACGCCGACGGCCTTGCCGAGGCCCTCGAAGGGCTCGGTGTGCACCTGACGACGGAGACAACCTGGGACGCCACCGTCGTCAGCTTCACCGCCTTGCGCGAGGTTTTGCCCCAAGCCTTGGCCCTCTGGGCGGAACTCCTGCGCCAGCCCTCTTTCCCCGACGACGAGGTGGAGCGAACCCGGCGCGAGCGCCTGGCGGCCCTGCGGCAGCGCCGTACCGATCCACGGGCGCTGGCCAACGAGGCCTTCGCCCGCACGTTGTTCGCATCGACGAGTCCCTTCGCGCGAGCGGTCGACGGTCTGCCAGAGACGATCGCCCGCATCCAACGCAGCGACATCGTTGCCTTCCATGCGGCCCACGCCCGTCCGGCGGGCGCGGCGATTGTGGCCGCCGGCGACGTCGACGCCGACGAATTCGTCGACCGGGTGACACCGTGGCTCGAAGGTTGGGTGGGCGCGCCACCGGCGCCGCCAGCCATCGATCTGACCACGAACCCGGCGCCGCGAGTGGTCGTCGTCCATCGTCCCGGGTCGGTCCAGTCGGAGTTGCGCGTCGGTCACCTGGGCACGGCCCGCGGAGATCCGGCCTACGCCGCGGTGCTCGTACTCAACACCCTGCTGGGCGGGGCCTTTGGCTCGCGTCTCAACCTCAACCTGCGAGAACGTCGTGGCTACACCTACGGCGCCCACAGCGCCTTTGCCCTACGACGTCACCCGGGCCCGTTCGTCGTCGCCACGGCCGTGCAAACCGAGGTTACCGGCGCGGCCCTGGGAGAAATCCTGCACGAACTCCGGGCCGTGGTCGAAGGCCCGATCCTACCAACCGAGGTCGACGACGCCCGCACCTACCTGGCCGGCACGTTCGCTCTGCCGCTGGAGACGACGGCCGGGCTGGCCAGCCGACTGGTCGAACTCCACGTTCACCGCCTCCCGGACGACTCTGTGCCACGCTTTCTCGAGGAACTCGCTCGCGTGGACGTCGACGCCGTGCAGGCCGCGGTCCGGCGCCTGCTCCACCCCGACCGAGTGGTGGTGACGATCGTCGGCGACGCCGAGCGCGTGGCGCCCCAGCTCGAGGGCCTCGGATTGCCCGGCCCGGACGTCGTCGACCCAGACACCTTCCTTGCCGAACCGTCCCATGGCTGAGCCCAACCGCGCCTGCGTGACGAGCCAACCCGTCTACCGCGGCCGCGTCGTCGAGCTTTACTTGGACACCGTGCGCTTTCCCGACGGCTCCACGGGCACACTCGAAATGATTCGCCACTCCGGCGCCGCCGCCGTGCTCCCCCTGAAGGAAGACGGGCCGGATCCGACCGTTGTGCTCGTGCGCCAATACCGGTACGCCGCGGGCGGCGAGTTGCTCGAAGTGCCCGCCGGCCGGCCCGAGCGCCCGGGCGAACCCTGGGAGGCGGTGGCGCGGCGCGAGCTCGAGGAGGAGACCGGCCTGGTCGCCGGGCAACTCGAGTACCTGACGACGATCTTCACCACCCCCGGGTTCACGGACGAGCGCATCCGCCTCTACCTCGCCCGCCACCTTCGCGCCGGACAGGCCAAACTTGACCGCGACGAATTCCTAGCTCCGGTGTCGCTGCGCCTCAGCGACGCCCTCGCCGCCATCCGCGACGGCCGCATCGTCGACGCCAAGACCATTTGCACGCTCAGCTACGTAGCCCTCTTCCGCCGCGGGGGTTGATCCGCCTCGGTGCGCGCGGCTACATTACAAGGCTACGCCACCGTCCGATGTTCGATCAGCTGAGCGAGCGGCTTGAGCGCGCCTTGGGTGCCTGGCGTCAGCGAGGCGTGCTCACCGAGGACGTCATCCGCGAAGGGGTGCGCCAGATCCGGCGCATCCTCCTGGAGGCGGACGTCCACCTCGACGTGGTGCGCGAGCTGACCCGCCGGCTGGAGGAGCGGGCGCTGGGCGTGGCGCGGCTGCCCTCGGTTTCCCCGGGTCAGCAGCTGGTGAAGCTGCTGTACGACGAGTTGGTCGAGCTGTTGGGCGGTCGGCACCAGGGGCTGGCCATCGCGCCGGTCCCACCGACGGTCATCCTGCTCGTGGGGTTGCACGGCGCCGGGAAAACGACCACCGCGGCCAAGCTGGCGCGGCGACTGCAGCGGGAGGGCCGCCGCATCCGATTGGTGGCCGCGGACGTCTATCGCCCGGCCGCGGTCGAGCAGTTGCAGACGCTGGGCCAGCGCCTCGGCGTGCCCGTATACGCCGAGCCCGGCCAGCGCGACGTCGTCGGCCTGGCGAGCCGGGCCCTCGAACTGGCGCGGCGCGAGCGCGACGGCGCCCTCGTCATCGATACGGCCGGGCGACTCCAGATCGACGAGGAGTTGCTCGACGAACTGCGGCGCCTCGCCGCGGCCGTGCGCCCGCACGAGGTCCTTCTAGTGGCCGACGGCATGTTGGGTCAGGAGGCGGTGCGCATCGCCCAGGGCTTCGACGCCGCCGTGGGGCTGACCGGCGTGGTTCTGACGAAGATGGATGGCGATGCGCGCGGCGGTGCGGCCCTGTCGATCTACCGCGTGCTGGGAAAGCCCATCAAGTTCCTCGGCACCGGGGAGCGGCCGGACGCGCTGGAGCCGGTGCATCCGGAGCGGTTGGCGAGCCGCATCTTGCAGCAAGGCGACGTGCTCACTCTCGTCGAGAAGGCGCAGGAGGCCGTCGATCGCGACCAGGCCGAGCGCCTGGAGCGCAAGCTTCGCCAGGGCGGCAAGATGGACCTCGAGGACTTCCTCGTCGCCCTGCGCCAAATGCAGAACCTCGGCCCCCTCGAGCAGCTGTTGCGGCTTTTGCCCGGGGTCAACGCCCGCATGCTGCAGCAGGTCAAGGTCGACCCGAAGCGTCTCAAGCACATGGAGGCCATCGTGCTGGCGATGACGCCGAAGGAACGGCGGCGGCCGGAGCTGCTCAACGGCTCCCGCCGGGCGCGCATCGCTCGTGGCGCTGGGCGGCCGGTGGCCGAGGTCAACGCCGTACTGAAACAGTTCGCCGAGATGCAGAAACTGCTGCGCCAGGTTCAGGCGCTGCAGGGAATGTTCGGCGGCCGACGCTCGCCGTTCGGCCGCCTTGGGCGGTGATCGCCACGAGGGAAGGCATGCTGCGAATCCGACTCATGCGCATGGGGCGCAAGAAGCAGCCCCACTACCGGATCGTCGTGGCCGACGCGCGGGCGCCGCGCGACGGTCGCTACGTGGACAAGGTCGGCTACTACAACCCGCGCACCGAGCCGATGACGCTTCTCGTCGACGCGGACAAGGCGAGGCTGTGGCTGGCGCGCGGCGCACAGCCGACGGATACGGTGCGCTCGCTGCTGCGCCGCGCCGGGGTCCTCGAGGGCGAGGCGGCGCGGCGCTAACCCCGGGAGGGCGGCCATGGCGGAGCGCCCGCCGTATTTGCGGGTGGGGACGATCCGCAAGCCGCACGGCATTCGGGGAGAGCTGTACGTCGCGCTGGAGAGCGATCGGCCCGAGGCCGTGTTCCGGCCGGGGCAGGTGCTGCGCCTCGGTGACGCCGCGGGTGTGCGGGAAGGGTCGGTGACCGTGGCCCGGGCGCGGCCGTTCAAAGGCGGGGTGCTGCTGCGCACGGCGGAGCACACCCAACGGACCGAGGAGGTCGAAGCGTTGCGCGGCGCCGTGCTGTGGGTTGAGAGCGATCGGGTGGCGCCGCTCGGTGAGGGCGAGTACTTCTACCACCAGCTCATCGGGCTCCGAGTGGTCGACGGCGGCCGCGAGCGGGGAACCGTGGTCGACGTCCTCGCGGCCGCCGGGCAGGACCTGCTGGTGGTCGAACGGCCGGGCAAAGGGGATCTGTGGGTACCGTTTCTGCGCGCTTGGCTGGCACGGGTCGACCTGGAGGCCGGCCAGCTGGAGCTGCGCACGCCGCCGGGGCTGTGGGAGTTGTGACGGCGATGGGCCATGCGGATCAACGTCGTCACGTTGTTTCCCGAGTACTTCGCGGCCCCGTTGCGGCTCAGCGTGGTGGGGCGGGCGGCCCGGCATGGGTTGGTGACGTTCCGGGTGGTGAACCTGCGCGATTTTGCGCACGATCGGCACCGCACGGTCGACGACTACCCCTACGGCGGTGGGGCGGGCATGGTCCTCAAGCCGGAGCCGTTCTTCGAGGCGGTGGAGTCGCTCGCACCGCCAGGGCAGACGCGGCCACCGGGGCCGATCGTGCTGCTGTCGGCCCGGGGCCGTCCGTTTCGGCACGAGGATGCGGTGCGGCTGAGCTTGGCACCGGAGATGACGCTTTTGTGCGGGCACTACAAGGACGTGGACCAGCGCGTGGCCGACGCCTTGGTAACGGAAGAGCTGTCCATCGGGGACTTCGTCCTCAGCGGGGGCGAACCGGCGGCGCTGTGCGTCATCGACGCCGTGGTGCGGCTGCTGCCCGGGGCCATGTCGGACCACGAGTCCGCCGCCACGGACTCGTTTTACGAGGGCTTGCTCGGCCCGCCCTCGTACACCCGTCCGGCCGAGTACCGGGGCCTGCGGGTGCCGGAGGTGTTGCTGTCCGGCGATCACGTCGCCATCGACGCGTGGCGGCGGGCCGAGGCGGAGCGGATCACGCGCGAGCGCCGGCCCGACCTGTGGGAACGCTGGCGCCGCGCCGCGGAGGAGCAGGAGACGACGCCCGACGAGGAGGCGACCGATGCATCCGTTGATGGACGTGGAGAAGGCGTACCTGCGTAGCGATGTGCCCCCGTTCCGACCGGGCGACACGCTGCGTGTGCACGTACGGGTGCGCGAAGGCGACAAGGAACGTATCCAGGTGTTCGAGGGGATCTGCATCGCCCGCAAGCACGGTGGGCTACGGGAGACGTTCACCGTGCGCAAGATCTCCAACGGCGTGGGGGTGGAACGAATCTTCCCGCTGCACGCCCCGACGATCGCCAAGATCGAGGTGGTGCGCCGAGGCCGGGTGCGCCGTGCCAAGCTTTACTACCTGCGCCATCGCACCGGAAAAGCGGCTCGGGTGGAGGAACAGCGGCCGCGCCGATAGCCGTGCCTCATGGCACGGGCGTCGGCTTGGGAACGCGCCCTCTGGGCCCAAGGCTACCGGCTCGTGGCCGGCCTCGACGAGGTAGGCCGCGGGCCGCTGGCCGGCCCGGTGGTGGCGGCGGCCGTCATCCTTCCGCCCGGGCGCTGCATCACCGGCGCCACGGATTCAAAGCTCCTCGACGACCCCGCGCGCCGCCGCTTGGGGGCGCGCATTCGCCGCACGGCCCTTGCTTGGAGCCTTGGCGCCGCCTCCGCCGCCGAGGTCGATCGGCTCGACATTCGCCGTGCCACCGTGCTGGCCTTCCGGCGCGCGCTGGCCCGACTGCCCATGCGGCCGGAGCACGTGCTCATCGACGGCCTTCCGATGCCCGAGTTCGCTGACTTCGGTGTGCCGACCACGGCGGTCGTGGACGGGGACGCCCGTGTCCACGTCATTGCGTGCGCGTCCATTCTCGCAAAGGTCGCGCGCGACGAGCTCATGGAGCGCCTGGCTCGCCGCTACCCCGGCTACGGCTGGGAACGCAACCGTGGCTATGCGACGCCGGAGCACTGGGACGCGTTGGCCCGCCTCGGGTGCACCCCCCACCACCGCCGCAGCTTCGCCGACCTTGCGGCTCGACCGACGTCGGCGCGCGGCCCCGATCGCGAGGGGGACGGTCGCGAGCGTCCACCCGTGCCGATTGAACCCGCGCCCCCGACCCTCTAGCTTTCTCGTTGAGCCGGTAGCTCAGCTGGCAGAGCAGGGGACTTTTAATCCCAAGGTCGTGGGTTCGAATCCCACCCGGCTCATGCGCCCGATACCTTCCACCCCTCTCGCCGTCGCGATCGTCAAAAAAACGTGAGGTCGATCGGACCCTTCCCCAGCAAACGGGGAAAGGACTCGGGCTCGTCCACGTCGGCCGGTCGCCGTCGGAACCGCCACGGCATCGAGGGGCGGCCAGGGCGGCTTCGCCCCCGATCCCGTGGTCGCGCCCTGGGTGGGTCGTCCGTCTCCGGAAACGCAGCGCCGCTGCCCCTTTCAGGGCCGATCACGCAGCTGGGCTCGTATCCGCGGCGGAGCTTCGTCGCAACGTTTCGGGCATGCGCCAGGCGACCCAAACCCCCGATAGGAACGTCAGAGCGGCCACCGCCAGGATCGCCGCGGGGATCCCGAACGCGTCGGCCACGGCACCGCTGACCAGCGCGCCGACGGCGTAGCCACTGTCCCGCCACAACCGGTACACACCGACCGCGGAGGCGCGCCAAGACGGGTGGGCCACGTCGCCGATCGCTGCCAGCAGCGTTGGGTACACCATGGCGGTGCCCAGGCCCAGCAACGCCGCGCTTCCGATCCACGCCGCGACGCCGTCGAAGACGACCATGGACCCGAGCGAGGCGGCCTGCAACCCCATGCCCCAGGCGATCATGGTCTTGCGGCCCCAACGGTCGCTGAGGGCCCCGGTCCAGAGCTGGAGGACGCCCCAGGTGGCAGGGTACACGGCGGCCACCAGGCCGATGGTCTCCACGGGCAGCCGCCGTGCCGCCCAAAAGAGCGGCAGAAGTCCCCATGCGAGGCCGTCGTTGACCGGCCTGATTGCAGCTGAAGAGGGCAGGGTGCTTCCAGCTGGCCCAGAGGAAGACCTCCCGGCCCGAGAGCGCGCGCTCGCCTGCGCCGGCTGGCTCGCCCTCGACGGACCCCTCGGATCCGCGGCGCGCCGCCTCCCACCGCGCGTGCCCCTGCGTCTCTTGGACGAACGCCCACGACAACAGCAACCCGAGGACGGCGAACGCGATGCCGAGGTAGAAGGGCGACCGGAGACCGTAGCGACTGGCCATGACACCGGCGACGAAAGCGGCCAGGGCCACGGCCACGTAGCCCGCGAACTCGTTGAGCCCCATGGCCAGCCCGCGACGGGCTGGACCCACCAGATCGATCTTCATGACGACCGTCATCGACCAGGCCAGCCCTTGGTTGGCGCCTAGGAGCACGTTGGCGAACACGATCCACGACCAGGTCGGTGCCCAAAGGATCAACAACGGCACCGGCAGGCCGAACAGCCAACCCAGCAGGAGCACCCGTCGGCGACCGACCCGATCGGCCCAACGGCCGGCTACGTAATTGGCAGCCGCCTTCACCAACCCGAACGAGACGAGGAAGGACAGAGCGGCGCTCCTGGACGCGAGCCCGAAGTCCTCCTGAGCGACCAGCGGCAGGACGCTGCGCTCCAGCCCCGCCATGGCCCCGACGAAGGCGTTGACCAGCACCAGGAGCCAGAACTGACGCCAGTTGGCTTTCAACCCCAGGGCAATCCGCTCGCTCCCCGCCGTCCCGCTTCGACCGTGGCGCATTGGTTCTCACCCAATGTGGGGCGCATTCTGGACGATCGACTCCCAACATCGACTGGACAGGCGCGGGCCTGCCGCCCGTCGACGCCCGAGGCGAGCAGGGGTCTCCGACGGCGCACGCCGGTGCCCGGCGCGGCGTCGAGCGGCCGGCGGCGACTGGTGCGCGCTCGAAAGCCATCTCGGCCCGACCAAGACCAAATTGGCTCGATTGTCCCCCATCATCTGTAGGGTTGCTCGGTGGCCCACCGGCGGTAGCTTTCGCGCCCGCTGCGCTTTGGGTCATGGACTCCGGCGACGTCGTTCGCTTCGAGGCGCTCTATCCCGAGGCCGTGCTGCCGCGGCGTCAGACCCCCGGTGCGGCCGGTTACGATCTCCACGCCTATCTGAAGGACCGGTGGGTGCGGCTGCACACGCCGTCGAACGAGCTGCGCGAGCAGCTCGTGACGCGGGATTTGGTCCTGCCACCGGGATGGCGGGCGCTGGTGCCTCTGGGCTTCCGGGCGCGGCTGCCCGAGGGCTACGAGGCACAACTGCGTTTGCGTTCCTCGGTGGCGTGGACACGGGGGCTCTTCCTGCCCAACGCCCCGGGCACGGTGGATAGCGATTATGCGGATGAGTGGTTCGTACTCGTACAAAACGGCGCCGGGGTCGACGTGGCACTGCGCCATGGCGAGCGCTTTGCCCAGGCCGTGCTTGCACGGGTGGCCACGCTGCCGTGGGTCGAGGCCGCCGTGGAGCGGACGGCGCGCGCCGGCGGTTTCGGCTCCACCGGCGCCTGACGTCGCCCTCATACGGTGGGCCTTGGCTCGTCGAAGGGGCCTTCGAAGTACAACGGCCAATGGGCCCGGCAGCCGGGGTTGAAGGCCGCTCCACAGGCTGGGCAGCGAGATTCGGCGGCCAGGTAGGCGGCGATCGTGAGCACCGTGCCGCAGACGCCGCAGAGGACCGCCGGGGCATCGCGCGCCCCGCGCGGCCAGCGGGCCGGCGGATGGTCGGCCTCCTCGTCGTGGCAGCGATGGCACGGGTAAAACCGGTCGCAGCAGGGAAAACGCAGCGCCACGACGTCCGCGGGGCCGTGGTAGTGGACGCAGCGCGTCGCCGCGTCGAGGACGCGCCCGTGCACCAATGGTCTCATCGATACAGCCGGATCACGGCCACGACGATCCCCTGGATCTGTACCCGCTCCGGCTCGTAGAGGAGCGGCGGCATGTGGGCGTTGGCCGGCTGCAGTCGGATGCGTCCGTCGCGCTCGCGATAGAACTTCTTCACCGTCGCGCTCTCGCCGTCGATCAGCGCCACGACCATCTGTCCGTTTTCGGCCGTGGGTTGCGCGTGCACGACGATGTAGTCGCCGTCGCAGATTTGTTCCTCGATCATGGAGTCGCCCCGGACCCGCAACACGTAGTTGCGCCCGCGGGGCACCAGATCGGCCGGCACGGCAATCGTTTCCCGCTCGACCACGGCCTCGATGGGCAGCCCGGCGGCCACGGTGCCCAACAACGGAAGCTCCACCGCGCCCAGGCGGCTGGGGCGCAACGGCTCCAACGCGCGGCTGCGGTTGCGATGCTTGCGCAGGTAACCCTTGCGTACGAGGTTGGCCACGTGTTCGTGGACGGTGGCCAGCGAGCGTAGCCCCAGGTGGCGAGCGATCTCGTGGAAGCTGGGGGCGTAGCCGTTGACCTCCACGAAGCGCTCGATAAAGTTGAGCACTTGGCGCTGGCGGCGCGTCAACGGTTGCGGTAGGCCGACCTCCCGAGGTCGGGGTGGACGCATCCGAACACAAACCGAAAGTCAAGGTACCCGTGTCCGTACCCGTGGACAAGAGCCAGGTGCCCGATTTGGCGGCGATCGTGGCGGCAAAGCGCCCGGCGGCGGAGGCGGCCGAGCGGCACGCCCGGGCTTGGCGGGCACGGGCTGAGGCAGCGCCCCCGCCGCGGCCGTTTCGCGCAGCCCTGCGAGGCGGCGGCGAGGTGCAAGTGATCGCGGAAATCAAGCGTCGCTCGCCCTCGGCGGGGCCGATCCGGCCGGATGCGGACCCGGCGGCCCTCGCGCGGGCCTATGCGACCGGCGGTGCGGCGGCGCTCTCCGTGCTGACGGACCCGGTGTTCTTCGACGGGTCGCCGGAGGCCCTGATCCGGGCGCGCGCGGCCACCGATCTGCCCGTGCTTCGCAAGGACTTCCTTTTCAGCCCTGCGCAGATCTACGAGGCCCGCGCCTGGGGAGCGGACGCCGTCCTGCTTATCGTTCGCCTCCTCGACGACGTCCAGCTTCGCGACCTGCAAGCTCTGGCGCGGGGGTTGGGCATGGATGCGCTCGTCGAGGTGCACGACGAGTCCGAGCTGGAGCGGGCGCTGGCCCTCGGGGCGAATCCGATCGGGGTCAACCATCGAGACCTCGACCGTTTCGTCACCGACCTCGGGATCAGCGCCCGTCTGGCTCCGCGGGTGCCGGCCGAGGTCGTCCTGGTGGCGGAAAGCGGACTGGCCACCCGCGCGGACGTGGAAGCCATGGGCCGGCGCGGGGTCGACGCCGTGCTCATCGGCGAGGGGCTCATGCGGCAAGCCGACGTGGCCGAGGCGGTGGCCGCGTTGCGGGGCTGCGCGGTGGCGCCGCGGCGCTGAACGGGATGCGTGTGGGAGCGGTCGAGCTGCGGTTGGCCGACGTCGAGGCGGTGGCGCTCGAACGGGCGGCCGTGCCGGCGCTGGACCCCGAGGCTCGGGCGCGCATGGAACGCGCCCGGTCGGTGGTCGAGGGGGCACTGGCGGAGGGGCGCGTCGTGTACGGGGTAACCACCGGCTTCGGTCGACTGGCGGACGTGGTGGTGCCGCCACCGCAGGCCCGCGCGCTGCAGGAGAATCTGTTGCGCAGCCACGCGGTGGGGGTGGGCGCGCCGCTCGAGCGGGCCGAAGTGCGAGCCATGCTACTGCTGCGCGCTCATGTGCTGGCTCGCGGCTACTCCGGGGTGCGACCCGTCGTGGTCGAACGGTTGCTCGACTTCCTGCGCTTGGGGATCCACCCGGTGGTGCCGGAGCAGGGCAGCGTGGGTGCGTCCGGGGACTTGGCACCGTTGGCGCACCTCGCCCTGCCGTTGCTGGGGGAGGGCGAGGTGGAACGGGGCGGGCGCCGTTGGTCAGCGGCCGAGGCCCTGGCCTCGGTGGGGCTGGCGCCGCTCGTGCTCGAAGCGAAGGAAGCCCTGGCGCTGATCAACGGTACGCAGGCGATGACGGCGGTCGGTGTGCTCGCCCTGCGGGCGGCCGAACGGGCGCTCGAGACAGCGGAACTGGCGGGGGCGCTATCGCTCGACGCGTTGCGCGGCAGTCCCGACGCCTTTGACCCGCGGTTGCACGCCCTCCGGCCCCACCCGGGGCAGGTCGCCAGCGCGGCGCGGCTCTGGGCGCTGCTGCAGGGCAGCGCCATCCGTGAGAGCCACCGGCACAACGATCCCCGCGTGCAGGACGCGTATGCCCTGCGCTGCATGCCCCAAGTCCACGGCGCGGCGCGCCAGGCCCTGGCCTACGTGCATCGGGTGCTGGCAGTCGAGGCGAACGCCGTGACCGACAACCCCCTTGTGTTTCCCGAGGACGGAGCCGTTCTCAGCGGCGGCAACTTCCACGGTCAGATCGTGGCTCAGGCCCTGGATTTGCTCGCCATTGCTGCGGCGGATCTGGCTTCGATCGCCGAACGCCGGATCGAGCGGCTGCTCAATCCCGAGGCCTCGGGTTTCCCGGCGTTCCTCGCGCCGGAGCCGGGGCTGCACTCGGGCCTAATGATGTTGCAGGTGACGGCCGCGGCACTGGTCAGCGAGATGAAGACATTGGCCCATCCCGCCAGCGTGGATTCGATTCCCACCGGTGCCGGACGGGAGGACCACGTCTCCATGGGCATGGCGGCGGCGCTCAAGGCGCGCCGAGCGGTGCGCAACCTCGAAGCCGTCTTGGCCATCGAGCTCTTGTGCGCTGCCCAGGCGCTGGAGTTCTTGCGGCCCTTGCGGTCGAGCCCCATGCTGGAGGCGGCCTACGACCGAGTGCGGCGCATGGTCGCTCCGCTGCGGGCCGATCGCTACCTGCAGCCGGAGTTGGACGCGCTGATCGCGGACGTTCGCGCGGGCGCCTTCGCCGCCCTGGTGGACGAGGCCCTGGGTCCGGCACCGGCCGTTGACCCCTTCCGCGGAGGCACACCATGACGACGACCGGCCTCGCACCGACGATCCGGGCCCCGCGCGGCCCCACGCGGCGCTGCCGCGGCTGGGTGCAGGAGGCCGCGTTGCGGATGCTCCTGAACAATCTCGACCCCGAGGTGGCGGAGCGGCCCGAGGACCTCATTGTCTACGGCGGGACCGGCAAGGCCGCGCGCAGTTGGGAGGCCTTCCACGTCCTCGTCCGCACCCTGGAGACGCTCGAGAACGACGAGACGCTCCTCGTGCAAAGCGGAAAACCGGTGGGCGTGTTGCGGACGCACCCGTGGGCGCCGCGGGTGCTCATCGCGAACAGCAACCTGGTGCCGCGTTGGGCCACGTGGGAGCACTTCTACGAGCTGGAGCGTCTCGGTCTCATCATGTACGGCCAGATGACGGCCGGCAGCTGGATCTACATCGGCACCCAAGGGATTCTCCAGGGCACCTACGAAACGTTCGCGGCCGTGGCGCGACGGCATTTCGGAGGCTCGCTCGCGGGCCGCTGGGTGCTGAGCGGCGGCCTCGGCGGGATGGGGGGTGCGCAGCCATTGGCAGTGACGATGAACGGCGGGGTGGCTCTCGTCGTCGAGGTGGACCCGGCGCGGATCCGTCGGCGCCTCGAGACGGCCTACCTCGATCGGGCCACGGATCGGCTTGACGAGGCCCTCGGCTGGGTGCACGAGGCGGTGCGTGCCCGCGCTCCTCTGTCGATCGGCCTGGTCGGCAACTGCGCCGAGGTCCTGCCCGAGTTGGTCCGGCGCGGGGTGGTGCCCGACGTCGTCACGGACCAAACCTCGGCCCACGATCCGCTTCACGGCTACGTGCCGGCGGGCCTGTCGCTCGACGAGGTGGCCGCCCTACGCGAGCGCGACCCGGCCGAGGTCGTGCGACGTGCTCGCGCCTCCATGCTGGCCCACTGCGCCGCCATCGTGGAGATGCAGCGCCGCGGTGCGGTGGCCTTCGACTACGGCAACAACCTGCGCGGGCAGGCGAGGGAGGGGGGCTACGCCGAGGCGTTCGCCTATCCCGGCTTCGTGCCGGCCTACATTCGCCCGCTCTTTTGCGAGGGGCGGGGCCCGTTCCGTTGGGTCGCCCTCTCCGGTGATCCGCGCGACATCGCCCGCACCGACGACCTGGTCTGCGAGCTCTTCCCCGAAGACGAGTCGCTGGTGCGATGGATCCGTCAGGCCCGCCACCGCGTGCGCTTCCAAGGCCTGCCGGCGCGCATCTGCTGGCTGGGGCAAGGCGAGCGGGCGCGCTTCGGCCTGGCGCTGAACGATTTGGTTGCGCGCGGAGAGCTGCAGGCGCCCATCGTCATCGGTCGCGATCACCTCGATACCGGCTCCGTGGCCTCCCCCTACCGCGAGACCGAGGGCATGAAGGACGGCAGCGACGCCATCGCCGACTGGCCGATCCTCAACGCTCTGGTCAACACCGCCAGCGGGGCGGCTTGGGTCGCCTTCCACCACGGCGGTGGGGTCGGCATGGGCTACAGCTTGCACGCCGGGCAGGTGTGCGTGGCCGACGGCACGGCCGAGATGGCCGTCCGCTTGGAGCGGGTTCTCACCAACGACCCGGCGCTCGGGGTGCTCCGGCACGCCGACGCCGGCTACGAGGAGGCGATCGCCACGGCCGCTCGCCACGGTCTGCGGCTGCCCATGCGCGAGCCCAGAACCTAGGTCCGATCAACGCACGAAAGCCAGGATCCGACGATGCACGTGCGCGCGTTGCCGACCGACGGAACGCAAGGTTGGATTGTCGTTCTTGCCTCGGGCGAGGAAGCCATGGCGGCGCTCGAGCGCTTTGCCGCGGCGCAGGGGATCGGCGCGGCCCAGATCCAGGGCATTGGTGCCTGTCGGCGCGCGATCCTAGCCTATTGGAATCCGGCCACCCGCGCGTACGAGGAGCACCCCGTGGACGAGCAAGCCGAGGTGGTGGGGTTGCACGGGAACATCAGCCGTCTCGGCGACGGGCGTCCCCGAGTGCACCTGCACGCAGTGCTGAGCCTGGCCGACGGGTCGTGCCGTGGGGGGCACCTGCTGCAGCTCGAGGCTCACCCGACGCTGGAGGTGTTCCTCACGACCTTCGCGACCTCCCTGCCGCGGGTGGACGACCCCGCGGTCGGGCTGGCGCTCCTCCGCCCGTGAGGTTCAGCGCACCAGGTAGAAGCGCTCTTGGCGGCCGAGGACCCAGGCGCGGCGGCCGGCGGCGTCGAGGTAGGCCTCTTCCTCGAGGGCGATGCGCACCCGCTGCCCGCCCCACTCTGGCACGGCACTGGTGGCCTGCAATTCGATGGAAAACCACGTGTTCGGCCGCACCGGCAGCTCCCCACGACCGGGCACGCCGTCTTGCCGATCCCACAGACCGATGAGGGGGCCGGCGCCGTGACCGTGGTCACCGATCGGGTGGCTGTAGACACTGCCGTCGATCCCCTCGGCGGCCATGCGGGCGCGCACCCGACGGAGGACTTCGTTGCCGGTGCGGCCCGGCTCGAGTTCCTCGAGGACGAGGTCCTGCAGCCGGTGGGCTCGTGCCAGCGCGGCGACCAGGCCCGCCGGAGCGTCGGCCTCTCCCGGTCGCAGCACGTAGCCCATGTGCTGGGTGTCGGTGCACAAGCCGAGGGCCCGGATGCCGAAGTCCACATGCAGCAGGTCGCCGGGTCGGATGACGGGATTCGCCGAGTCGCTCATCTCCACACCGGCTCGCTGAACGGTGACGCTGGGTTGGAACCAAACCTCCAGCCCTGCGGCGCGCACTCGCTCGCGCAGCCACCAGACGACGTCGTCCGTGCGGGTCACGCCGGGGGTGATGACGGCTCGAGAGAACGCGGTGCGCAACAGGTCGTGCACCCAGGCCTGCATCTGCCGGTAGCTGGGCAACATCTCGGGCAGACGCTCTTCCAGGTACTCGATGGGCAGCCGTTCGCGGCGCACCACCCGGGCACGGTAGCGCTCCGGCAAGGCGGCCCAAAGCTGCTCCCATTCGCCCACGGTCAGCCCGTCGGCGAAGGCGTGGGTGGGCGAAATGTTGACCGCAATGGTGGGCGGGTCGCAACGCTCGACAAGCGGTACCAGCAGCCGCCATTGCTCCGGCCCGAACGGTTCGGCGGGGCGGCGCCGCGCGCCGGCGACTCCGACGGGGGCGGTCGAGTCACGCACGAGGGTATATAACCCCCCGTGGTCGGAGCCGCCGATGCTGTAGCGTTCGAACCCGTGGTCGGGACCGCGGTCGCAGAAGACTAGGATGGTCCGGCGGCGAGCGGCGAAGGTCGTCGGTCCGACGAGGGCGAAAAAGACCGGGTCTTCGTTGTACTCCCGGCTGGGCACGATCCACATTCCCACGCCGTGGGCGCGCATGAGGCGCGGCAAAACGTCGGTCAGTCGGCGCTCGAGCCAGCCCTGGCGGAGGGTGGCCTGGTCTCGGAGCGCGCCGAAGGGCAGCGTCGGCGTCGCCGTCTGGGCGACGGTGGCGATGGGAGCGGCGGCGAGGACGAGCGCAAGCAGCGTGAAGCGGCGCGGAGGCATCTTTTGACCGTCGGGCGTTCGGGGCAGTTTGGGGTCACCGCCTCGGCAAGGGCAAGGGTGACATGCACGGCGTCGAACGGTTTCGACTGGATGGGCAGGTCGTGTGGGTGACCGGCGGTGGGCGCGGCCTGGGGCGCCAGATCGCGCGTGGACTTCTCGAACTTGGGGCGGCCGTCGCCGTGAGTGGGCGCGATGCCGCCGCGGCGCAGGCCACCGCTCGCGAGCTGGCCGCGGAGACGGGTGGACGCGCCTGGGGCCTAGGCGCCGACGTGCGCGACGAGGCCGCCATCGAAGCCGGCGTGGACGCCATCGAAGCCGAGCTCGGGCGGCTGTCCGCGTTGGTCAACAACGCCGGTACCGCCTGGGGCGCATCGCCCGAGGCCACCCCGCGTGACGCCTGGGACAAGGTGCTGGCCACCAATCTTACCGGCGCGTTCCTTTGTAGCCGAGCCGTGGGCCGGCGCTGGATTGCCCGCGGCTCCGGCGGCGCCATCGTCAACGTCGCCTCCGTGGCCGGGCTCGTGGGCACGCCACCCGAAATCCTCGACGCCGTGGCCTACAGCGCGTCCAAGGGCGCGCTGGTGGCGTTGACGCGCGACCTCGCCGTCAAGTGGGCCCGGCACGGCATCCGGGTCAACGCCGTGGCCCCCGGTTTCTTCCCCACCCGCATGAGCGCGCCGGTGCTGGCCCGCGCCGAGACCCGGATCCGGGAGCGGATCCCGCTGGGGCGGCTGGGCGGCGAAAACGACCTCGCGGGTGCGGTGGCGTTTTTGCTGTCGCCCGCGGCGGCCTACGTCACCGGGGTCGTCTTGCCCGTCGACGGCGGCCTGAGCGCCACGTAGGCCCTAGCGCGCGGCCGCGCGGCTCGTTACCCTCCAGGTGCGGCGTCGCCGCGGGCGCCGCGGTGGATGGATTTGGGGCCGCTTGCAACCACCTAAAAAAATGCTAAAGTGCCGCGCTGCACCGGCCCCGCCCCGCGCGGGGCTTCGCGTTTTTGGCCCCGCCATGCCGATGACCGGAGGCCGACGATGAGCCGCTACCTCGACGAGCTGGCCGGGCGGGTCCTTGTGTTCGACGGGGCCATGGGCACCTCCATCCAGGCGCGCGGGTTGACCGCCGCCGACTTTGGCGGCCCGCGCTGGGAGGGCTGCAACGACGTGCTGGTGCGCACCCGTCCCGACGTCATCGAGGAGATCCACGCCTCGTTCCTGGAGGTCGGGTGCGATGTCGTCGAGACGAACACCTTCCGCGCCAACCGGCTCACCTTGCGGGAGTACGGCTTGGAGCGCGACGTCGCCGAGCTCAACCGTACCGCGGCCGCGCTCGCCCGACGCGTGGCCGATCGCTTCAGCACACCGGAGCGCCCGCGGTTTGTGGCCGGTTCCCTTGGGCCCTCGGGTTTCCTGCCGTCGACCTCGGATCCCGTGCTCGGCCAGATCTCCTTCGCCGAGCTTGTCGATGCATTCGCCGAGCAGGCGCGCGCCCTCATCGAGGGCGGCGTCGACGTCCTCCTCATTGAAACGGGGCAGGACCTGCTCGAGATGAAGGCCGCGGTCTTTGGCTGCCGCCGCGCACGTGCGGAAACCAGGCGCGACGTGGCCATCCAAGCCCAAGTGACGCTCGACCTGTCGGGCCGCATGCTCCTCGGCACGGATCCGTTGGCGGCGCTCACCGTGCTCGAGGCCCTTCGCGTCGACGTCGTGGGCCTGAACTGTTCCACCGGCCCCGACGCCATGCGCGGCCCGGTGCGACTGCTGCTCGAGCATGCCACTCGGCCGATTTCCGTGCTGCCCAACGCCGGCATCCCCCACAACGAGGGTGGGCGCGCGGTCTACCCGCTGGAGCCGGAGCCCTTCGCCGAGCAACTGGAGGAATTCGTCCGCTGGGGCGTGGCCGTGGTGGGCGGCTGCTGCGGCACCACCCCGGAGCATCTGGCCGCCCTGGTCGCGCGGGTGCACGACCGCCCACGGACGCCACGCGCCGTTGTACCGGTGCCGCGGCTGGCCTCGGCCATCCGAGCGATCGACCTCGTCCAGGAACCGAGACCCACCCAGGTGGGCGAACGGCTCAACGCCCAGGGCAGTCGCAAGGTCAAGCAGCTGCTGCTATCGGGCGACGAAGAGGGCCTCGTGGACATCGCACGCGAGCAGGTGGACCGCGGCGCCCACGTGCTCGACGTCTGCGTGGCCCTGACGGAGCGCAGCGACGAGCCGGAAACCTTGCGCCGCGTGGTCAAGCTCCTCTCCCAGAGCGTGGAAGCGCCGCTGTGCCTCGACTCCACGGAACCGGCCGCCCTGCAAGCCGCTCTCGAGCAGTGCCCCGGCCGACCGATCGTCAATTCGATCAACTTTGAGAACGGCCGTGAACGGGCCGACGTCGTGCTGCCCCTGGTGCGCGACCACGGCGCCGCCGTGGTCGCGCTCACGATCGACCGCGACATCGGTGGGATGGCGAAGACGGCCGAGCAGAAGCTTGCCGTGGCTCGCAAGGCCGTGCGGCTCGCCGTGGAAGAGTACGGCCTGGCCCCCGAGGACGTCATCATCGACCCGTTGACGTTCACGTTGGCGACGGGCGACGAGGAGTACCGCCGGTCGGCCGTGGAGACGCTGGAAGCGCTGCGACGCATCAAGGCCGAGTTGCCCGGGGTCAAGACGATCCTAGGGGTTTCCAACGTCTCCTTCGGGCTCGCGCCCCACGCGCGGGCCGTTCTGAACTCCGTCTTCCTGCACCACGCGGTGCAGGCCGGCCTCGACCTGGCCATCGTCAACCCCGCGCACGTGCGACCCTACCCGGAGATCCCCGAAGAAGAGCGACACCTCGCCGAGGACCTTCTGTTCGATCGGCGTCGCGACGCGTACGACCCGCTGGCCGCCTTCATCGCGCACTTCGCCGACCGCGCCCCGGAAAGCGCCACCGCCGTGGACCCCACGGCCGACATGACCCCCGAGGAGGCGCTCCACTGGAAGATCGTCCATCGACAGAAGGAAGGAATCGAGGACCTCGTCGACCGCGCCGTGGCCCGTCGCGGCCCGCTGGCTGTCCTCAACGAAGTCCTTTTGCCGGCCATGAAGGAAGTCGGCGACAAGTTCGGTGCCGGGGAGCTCATCCTGCCGTTCGTGCTGCAGAGCGCCGAGGTGATGAAGCGCGCCGTGGCCCGCCTGGAGCGCTACCTCGAGCGCGTCGAGGGGCAGAGCAAGGGACGGGTCGTGCTGGCGACCGTCTACGGCGACGTCCACGACATCGGCAAGAACCTCGTCCACACCATCCTCAGCAACAACGGTTACGAAGTCGTGGACCTCGGCAAGCAAGTGCCAGTGGAGACGATCATCGCCAAGGCCCTAGAGGTGAACGCCGACGCCATCGGCCTGTCGGCGCTGCTCGTGTCGACCTCGCGGCAGATGCCCTTGTGCGCGCAGGAACTTTACCGGCGCGGTTTGCGCATTCCGTTGCTCGTTGGTGGCGCGGCGATCAATCCGAGTTTCGTGCGGGCGGCGGCCGTGGTGGACGAGGAGCGTCGCGTCTACTACCCGGGTGGCATGTTCTATTGCAAGGACGCCTTCGACGGTTTGGCCGTGTTGGAGCGGCTGCGGGACGAGGCCGACCGCGACGCCTTTCTGCGCACCTACTACGAGGAGCTTCAGCGTCGCGACGCGCTCTACGAGGAGCGCCGTCAGCAGGCGGCTGCGCGCCGGACACCTCCGCGCACGGCCGAAATTCCGCCGGCGGACGTGCCCACACCTCCGTTCTGGGGGGTCAAAGTGCTACCGACGATTCCTCTGGAAGAGGTGGTGGAGTGCCTCGACCGCAACGCGCTGTTCCGTATGCAGTGGGGCGGGCGCAACCTCGAGGGCGAGGCATGGCAGCGACTGCGCGAACGGGAGTTCGAGCCGCGACTGCGGCGGTACTTGCGCCAGGCGCGGGTGGGGGGCTGGCTGCGGCCGCGTGCCGTCTACGGCTACTTCCCCTGCGGCCGGGACGGCGACGCGCTGGTCGTCTTCGATCCGGTCGACCGGCGACGAGAGCTCGGACGCTTCGACTTTCCGCGCCAGCCCGACCGGGAGCGGCTTTGCCTGGCGGACTACTTCCGCCCCCTGGGCCCCGAGGGGCCGGTGGACGTGGTCGCGTTGCAAGTGGTCACCAGCGGCGATGCCGCCGCCACGGTGGTGGCGCGCTTGCAAGCCGAAGGCAAGTTCACCGAAGCGTACTACGTGCACGGGTTCGCCGTTCAAGTGGCCGAAGCAACGGCCGAATGGCTGAACCGGCGCATCCGGCGCGAGCTTGGGCTGGAGGAGCCGCGCGGGCTCCGCTACTCCTGGGGCTATCCCGCCTGCCCCGACCTGGCGCAGCACCGCATTCTGTTCCAGATTCTTCCGGTCGAATCCACCATCGGGGTGCGCTTGACCGTGGCGGACCAGTTGGACCCGGAACAGTCGACGGCGGCGTTGGTGGTGCACCATCCGGCGGCGAAGTACTTCCGCGCGGAGCCGGCGCGGGTCGGATGAGCCCGCGCCGGCGCGGCGAGCGCGCATGGGAGGGCACCCCGGGGTGGGTGCGATGGGTGACGCTCCTGGTGCTGGCGGTGGGGGCGGTGCTCGCGGTGTGGGCGTGGTCCGCTCCCGAGCGGCGGCAGGAGCGAAAGCTCGAGGCCCTTGCCTTGGGCGAGGACACCGCGGTGGTCCGCGCGCTGCTGGGCGAGCCGGTGCGCTGTCCGGTCGGGCGGCTGGCGCACCTGGCAGCCCATCTGCCGGCGGGTACGCCGCCGGCGGAGGCGGCGCGCGTGGTCGAGGCGCTGCGCGCTCGCACCGTCGTGCGCTGGGTCTTTCCCATCCGTGCGCGCGTGGAAGCCCGCTGCGATGCGTCGCGCGGCCAAACCGAGGTGGGCCTCGATCGCGAGGGCCGGGTCGTGTGGATCGTGCCCGTGACCGGGCGCTCGCCGTTGCGAGCGCCGCCGGAACTGTCGCCCACATTGCGTTGATGCAATTGGCGACGATCGTCGAGCGCCTGCGGCGAGAGGGCGAAACCGATCTGACCTCGGCGCCGGACGTGGAGGTTCGCGCTCTGGCGGCCGATGCCCGCCGAGTCGAGCCGGGCACACTCTTCTGTTGTTGGCGTGGCACGCACGCTGATGGGCACGACTTTCTACCGCAAGCGGTTCGCGCTGGCGCCGTGGCCGCCTTGGTGGAGCGCCCCGTGCCCGACGTGCACGTGCCCCAGATCCCGGTGCACCGGGGCCGGCGTGCCGCGGCCTTCGCCGCCGCAGCCTTCTATCGCGATCCCTGGGCGACGTTGACCGTGGTCGGCGTCACCGGTACGAACGGCAAAACAACGACCGCGGCGCTGCTGCGCCACCTCCTTGGTCGGCGCGGCCCCGCGGCCTCGATCGGCACGCTGGGCGTGGTGGGGCCCGACGGTCGACCCCAACCCGGCAGCGAGGGCCTGACCACCCCGGGGCCCATCGAAATCGCCGCTTGGCTCGCCCGCTTGCGCGACGACGGCGTGCGTGGCGTGGGCATGGAGGTCTCGTCCCACGCCCTGGACCAAGACCGGGTGGCGGCCGTGCGCTTCGACGCCGTCATCTTCACCAACCTCAGCCACGATCACCTCGACTACCACGGCACCTTCGAAGCCTATCGGGACGCGAAACTGCGTCTGCTCGGGCTGCGCAAGCCCGGGGCACCGGCCGCGCTCAACCGCGACGATCCCACGTGGGCGCAGGTCCGCACCGACGGCGCGATCGGCTTTGCGGTGCGGACCGAGGCGGAGGTGCGCGCGGTCGATGTGCGCGTTCACCCGGGCGGAACGGACTTCCGGCTGCGCACACCGTGGGGCGAGGCAGACGCGCACCTGCCGCTTCTGGGCGAGTTCAACGTCGCCAACGCCCTTGGCGCGGTGGCGGCGCTGGGAGCGCTCGGCTGGCCCCTGGCCGAGCTGGTCGACGGGCTGGCCAGCGCGCCCCAAGTGCCCGGCCGGTTGGAACGCGTGCCCGGCCCGCCGGACGGTCCCCAGGTGGTCATCGACTACGCTCACACCCCCGACGCGCTCGCCCGCGTGCTCCGCACCCTGCGGCCGCTTGTGCCCGGACGCCTCGTTGTCGTCTTCGGTGCCGGCGGCGACCGCGATCGGACGAAACGCCCGCTGATGGGGCGAGCGGTGGCGGAGTGGGCCGACGAAGCCATCGTCACCAGCGACAATCCTCGCTCGGAAGACCCGGCCCGGATCGCGGCGGAGATCGAAGCCGGGATGGGCGCGTTCCCGCGCCGGCGTATCCTGGACCGGCGCGCCGCGATTCACGCGGCCCTGGCGTCGGCGGGGCCGGGGGACCTCGTCCTGCTGGCGGGCAAGGGGCACGAGCGCGTGCAGATTTGGGGAGACGAGGTGCGCCCGTTCGACGAGCGGGAGGTGGTGGCGGAATTCTGGCGCGCGAGGGCGGCCCATGCGGTGGACGCGTAAACGTCTCTCCGCGGCCCTCGGACTTCCGGAGCCGACGGAGGACCGCGCCTACGAAGGCATCGGCACGGACACCCGCACCCTGCGTCCCGGTGAGGTGTTCGTCGCCCTCCGAGGGCCGCGCTTCGACGGCCACGCCTTCCTCACCGAAGCCGTCGCCCGGGGTGCCGCCGCCGCCGTGGTCGACCGTATGCCGCCGGACGCGCCGCCGGGGCTGGAGCTCGTCGTCGTACCCGACACGCTCGAGGCGCTCGGCGCCCTCGGCCGCGCGGCTCGCCGGGCCGCGAACGCGCGAGTCGTTGCCGTGGTCGGTAGCAACGGCAAGACGACCACGAAGGAACTGCTGCGCGCCGTGCTGGGAGCCTGCTACCGCGTGCACGCCACGGAGGGCAACCTCAACAACCAAGTCGGGGTGCCACTGACGCTGCTGCGCGCTCCGGAGGACGCGACGGTGTGGGTCATCGAGATGGGCACCAACGCCCCGGGCGAGATCGCCTGGTTGACGCGCGTCGTCGAGCCGGATGCCGCGGTCGTCACCGGGATCGCGGAGGAGCACCTGGAGGGCCTGGGTGACCTCGACGGCGTTCTTCGCGAGGAGCTCGCTGTGCTCGACGGTTTGCGCGACGAAGGGCCGGCCGTCGTGGGGGACGATCCCGAGACGCTGGTGGCCGCCGCGGTGGCGCGGCTGGGGCGGGCGCGGGTGCGGGTGGCGGGCCTGTCGGCCATGGCCGACGAACGCCCCGAGGGCGGAGCCCGAGGCGTGCGCCTGGAGGAGGACGGCTCCACTCGCTGGCGCTGGCGCGGCCTTGAGGTCCACCTGCCGTTGCCCGGCGTCCACCAGGTGCGCAACGCCCTGCTGGCGCTTGCCCTCGGGGTGCTATGGGACGTGCCGCCGGCGGCTGCCGTAACCGCATTAGGCCGCGTGCGGCCCGGCAAGCTCCGCGGCGAGTGGGTTCGCTTCGGCACGTTGCGCGTGCTGGTCGATTGCTACAACGCCAACCCCGCCAGCGTCCGAGCCGCCGCCGAGCTCTTGGCCGCCTTGCCGGTTTCCAACCGCAAGATCCTCGTGCTGGGAACGATGCACGAGTTGGGGCCCCGCACGGACGAGCTCCACCGCGCCGTGGCGGCCGACGTGACGCGCTACCTCGGACGGGGCATCGATAAGGTGGTGGCCACGGGCCGCTTCGCCGAGACGTTCTCCCCCGACGACCCGCGCGTGCTTCGTCACCCGGACCCGTTGGGCGCCTACGACCTCCTTCGGCTGCACCTAAACGGCGACGAAATTTTGTTGCTCAAGGCCAGCCGTGCGGAAGCGTTGGAGCGCTGGCTGCCCCGTCTCGCACAGGACTTCGGACCTCCGTCGGAGTGACCGGCCGTGCTGTACCACCTCCTCGTCCCCTTGGCGGAGTATTACATTGCCTTCAACCTCTTCCGCTACCAGACGTTCCGTGCCGCGGGCGCCGTCGTCACCGCCCTGCTGCTGGCCTGGTACTACGGTCCCGCGATCATTCGGCGCCTGCGGATCCTCAAGCTGGGGCAGGTCGTGCGCGAAGTGGGCCCGAAAACCCACTTGGGCAAGGCGGGCACGCCCACCATGGGCGGGGTCATCATTGTGTTTTGTACCGTGGTGGCCACGCTTCTGTGGGCCCGCTGGGACGTGCCGTACACCTGGGCGGCCCTGGCCGTGCTCGTCTGGATGGGCGCCCTGGGTTTTCTCGACGATTACCTCAAGATCGTCCACCGCAGCAGCGAAGGGCTCCGCGGCCGTTACAAAGTGCTCGGACAGCTGGTGGCCGGTGTCGCCCTGGGCACCGTGCTCGTGCTCTTTCCGTTCTCGCCCGACGTGCCTCCCACCTGGACGCAGGTGCCCTTCGTCAAGAGCCTCCACGTCGAGTTCCATCCGCTGGCCTACATCGGCTTCGTGACGCTCGTCGTGGTGGCCAGCTCGAACGCCGTCAACCTCACCGATGGCCTCGACGGCCTGGCTTCGGGGCTATCGACGATCGCGGCGGCCACCTTTGCCGTCTTCGCCTACCTCATGGGGCGCGTCGACAGCTCGGATTACCTCGATCTCTTTTATTTGCCCGGGGCAGGAGAACTCGCGATTTTCTGCGTGGCGCTGGCGGGCGGTTGCGTGGGGTTCCTGTGGTACAACGCGCATCCGGCCGAGGTCTTCATGGGGGATACCGGTTCGTTGGCCATCGGCGGTGCCCTCGGGGCGGTGGCGGTCCTGCTCAAGGTGGAATTCCTGCTCGTCATCGTGGGTGGCGTGTTCGTCGCCGAAACCGCGTCGGTGGCGGCCCAGACTCTCTACTTCAAGTGGACGAAGCGGCGGACCGGCGTGGGCCGTCGGATCTTCCGTATGGCGCCCCTGCACCATCACTTCGAGCAGATCGGTTGGCACGAAAACAAGGTGATCATCCGCTTCTGGATCCTCGGGCTGCTGTGCGCTTTGTTGGGCTTCGCCACCCTGAAGATCCGGTGATGGAGCCGCTGGCGGGTCGCACCATTGGGATCGTGGGATTGGCCCGGAGCGGCCGCGCGGCCGCTCGGCTGGCGTTGGCCCGGGGCGCGCGTGTGTACGCCTCCGATCTGGCCGATACGGAGGCCACCCGTGCCGTCGCCGCCGAGCTCGAGGCCCTGGGGGCGACCGTCGAGCTCGGTCGGCACGACGACGCGCGCCTGGCCGCCTGCGATTGGGTGGTGCCCAGCCCGGGCATCCCGCCGCACGCGCCCGTACTGCGGGCCCTCCAGGCGCTCGGTCGGCCGATCCTCTCGGAGTTGGAGTTCGCCTTCCGCCAACTCGCCTGTCCGGTGATCGCCATCACGGGCACGAACGGCAAGACCACGACCACCTCGTGGACGGCGCACCTGCTCCAGGGAGCGGGCTTACGGGCGCCCGCGTGCGGCAACATCGGCCTGCCCCTGTCCGAGGTGGCGCTGGCGGATCCAGCGCCCGATTTGGCGGTGGTCGAGGCGAGCTCCTTCCAGCTCCACTGGACCGAGCGCTTCGCACCGCGCTGGGGTGCGGTCACGAGCCTGGCGCCCGACCACCTGGATTGGCATGGCAGTTTCGAAGCGTACGTCGCCGCCAAGGCGCGAATGTTCGCCAACGCCGACCCCGCCTGCGCCTGGGTGCTGCCCGGCGAGGACCCACGGGCCCGGGCGTTGCCCGGCAACGCCCCGGGGCACCGTTTCTACGTGTACCTGGAGCGGCCGTTGCCCGCGGGCGAGGCGGGCGCGGCGTGGGACGGGGAGGAGCTTCGGCTGCGCTGGGCGGACGGCCGCTGGGAAACCCTCCTCCCGCGGGCTGAATTGCCGGTGCTCGGCCGTCACAACGTGGCCAACGCCCTCATGGCCGCGCTGCTGGCGTGCCTGGCGGGCGCTCCGCTGGAGGCGGTGCGCCAAGGGCTGCGTACCCTCGCCCCACCACCGCATCGGCTGCAGCCGGTGGCCACGATCGACGGGGTGCTTTGGATCGACGATTCGAAGGCGACGAACATCGCCGCCACCCGGGTGGCGCTGGCGGCCATGGACCGGCCGGTCGTGCTCCTGCTCGGCGGGCGGCCCAAAGGCGAGGACTTCGGGGCGCTCCGCGATGCGCTGGGCAGCGTGCGCGAGGTGATCGCCTTCGGCGAGGCGGGGCCGCAGATTGCCACCGCGCTCGACGGGGCGGTGCCGGTCACCGTGGTGCCCGCCTTGCGCGCGGCGGTGGAGGAAGCCCGGCGGCGGGCGCGGCCGGGCGACGCGGTGCTGCTGGCGCCGGCTTGCGCCAGCTTCGACGAATTCTCCAGCTACGAAGAACGAGGCGAGAAGTTCGCGGCATGGGTGCGGGAAGCGGTGCGCTGACGTCGCCGGCTGAGCGACCGGGTGTCGGCCCGGAGGGTCGTGCGTTGGTGGCGCTGGTCCTCGTGCTGCTGGTGTTCGGGCTGGCACAGCTGTACAGCGCTAGCGTGCACAAGGCCACGGCCAGCGGCCTACCGTCGCACGCCTTCGCCCTGCGCCAAGCGCTCGGATTGCCGATCGCTCTCGCGCTGGCCTTCGGTCTCGGGCGGATGGACTATCGGCGTCTGTGGTCGGCCGCCTGGCCTCTGGTGGGTGCCGCCCTCGCGCTGTTGCTGCTCACCGTCCTGCCGGGCGCGGAGGCCGTGGCCCCCCGGATCAACGGGGCGCGGCGCTGGCTCGTGGTGGGGCCGATCGTCTTCCAGCCGGCCGAGCTGGCGAAATTCGCCGTGCTCGTCTGGACGGCGATGCTGACGGTCAAGAAGGGGCCGCGGTTGCGGTCCTTGCGACGCGGGTTGTTGCCCTTCCTGGTGGTGTGGGGGCTCGTGGCGAGTCTCGTCGTGCTTCAGCCAAACTTTTCTGCCGCGGTGCTGCTGGTTGGCTTGGGGGCGCTGACCGTCGTCGCCGGAGGCGGTCGGTTGGCGCATTTCGTGGCGCTCGGCCTGGCCGCGGCGCCGATCCTCTGGTTCCAGGTCAGCGGTAGCGGCTACCGATGGCGGCGCTGGTTGGCCTTGCTCGATCCCGCGCGCGATCCCACCGGCATCGGTTACCAGCTGCAGCAAGCGCTCGTGGCCGTCGGGTCGGGCGGATGGGCCGGGGTGGGCTTCGGCCAGAGTGTGCAGAAACTCGGCTTCCTGCCAGAGCCGCACAACGACTTTCTTTACGCGATCTTCGCCGAGGAATGGGGGTGGTTAGGCACGGTGGTTTTGGTCCTCGCGTTCGCGGGCCTCTTGCTCATCGGCTATCGAATTGCTTGGCGCGCCCCGGACCTCTTCGGGGCGCTCCTCGCGATCGGGATGACGAACCTCTTGGTCGGCAGCTTCGCGCTGCACTTGGCGGTGTCGCTCGCGCTGGTGCCGCCAACCGGGGTGATACTGCCCTTCTTCTCCTACGGCCGTAGCGGTCTGCTCCTAGCCGGTGCCGCGGTGGGCGTGCTCCTGGCGGTCGCGCGGGCGGGGTATGCTCAACGCTAAGGCGCGGCCGCGAATCCTGTTGGCCGGCGGCGGCACCGGCGGCCACCTCTACCCGGCGTTAGCGCTGGCGGAGGCGGTGCGACGGCGCTGCCCCGATGCTGTGATCGTGTTCGTCGGCGCCCGGCGCGGCATCGAGGCTCGCGTCCTGCCGGCGTCGGGGTGGCCGCACCGCTTGCTGCCGTTTGAACCGTTGCGCCGCTCCCGGGTGTGGGAGAACTGGTGTTTGCTTCCCGCTGCCGTGCGCGTATGGCGCGGCCTGCGGGCGTTGTTCGCCGAGCTGCGACCCCACCTGGTCGTGGGCACCGGTGGCTACGCCAGCGGGCCCGCGGTCGCCTACGGCCGGCTGCGTGGCATTCCCACGGCGATTCAGGAGCAAAACTCTTACCCGGGCCTGACGACGCGGCTGCTGGCCCGCTGGGTGGATCAGGTGCACCTCGCGTTTCCGGAGGCGCATGCCCACTTGCGACCGGGCCGGCGCACCGAGGTCCACGTGTTGGGCAATCCCATTCGACCACCGGATTTCGCGCTCGATCCGGAGGACGCCCGGCGCGCCTTCGGCCTGGGCCCCGGGCCGGTGGTCCTCGTCATCGGTGGCAGCCAAGGGGCGCGGGCGATCAACGTCGCCTTGATCGACGCGCTTGCCCAGGTGCGCGCAGGGCGGCTACCTCCCCTGCCGGCCGGTTGGCAGATCCTTTGGGCGACGGGGCCGGCCCATTTCGATGCGGTTCAGGCGGCCCTGCGCGAGCACGGCATCGCCGCCGTGCGGGCGCTGCCGTACATCGATGCCATGCCTCACGCTCTACGGATTGCTGCCCTGGCCGTCTCCCGCGCCGGCGCCATGGCCCTGGCGGAGTTGTGCGCCTGGGGCATCCCTATGATCCTCATACCCTACCCCTACGCCGCCGGCCAGCACCAGGACCACAACGCGCGCGCGCTGGAGACCGCCGGTGCCGCCTGCGTCCTGCCCGAGAGCGAGCTCGACGGCGCCCGCCTCTGGACGGCGATCGTCGACCTGGCCAACGACGACGTCCGCCGCCATGCCATGGCGGAAGCGGCCCGCGCACGCGGCCGGCCCGACGCGGCCGATCGCATCGTAGAAACCTTGTGGCGGCTGTTACCGGCCGACGTTCGTTCCTGCACGGCGCCTGGCGACACGCATGGCGGATTCGCGGCATCGGCCTGAAATCACGGCGCCCTTCCAGGCGACCGACGGCGGATCTATATTCCCCCTCCCTGATTTGGTTGCCTTGGCACGCCACCGCACCGTGCATTTCCTCGGCATCGCGGGCTCGGGTATGCTGCCGCTGGCCACGCTGTTGGACCTTTGGGGAGGGCGAGTGAGCGGTTGCGACCGGTCCGCGGATGCCGCCCGCGCCGCCCTGCCGCATCGGCCCATCTGGGACGGCCACGACCCGGCGCACCTGACCGACGATTGCGGGGCCCTCGTGGTCACCAGCGCGGCACCGCCCGATCTGCCGGAGCTCCTCGAAGCGCGTCGCCGTCGGCTGCCGGTGCTGAAGCGGGCGCAGGCCTTGGCCGCGGTGGTGCAGCGCGGCGAGGTGATGGCCGTGGCCGGAACCCACGGGAAGACGACCACGACCGCGTGGATCGCCCATGTGCTCGAGGCCGCCGGGGAGGACCCCACCGCCCTCGTGGGCGGACACGTGCCGACGTGGGGCGGTCCGTTGCGCCTCGGGCGAGCCGATCGGTTCATCGTCGAGGCCGACGAGTTCGATCGTTCGTTCCTGTGGCTATGGCCCGACCTCGCGGTGGTGACCACGATCGATGTCGACCACCTCGACACCTACGGCCATGCCGAGGCCATTGCCGAGGCCTTTGCGGCCTTCCTCCTCCAGCGGCGAGGTGGGCCGGCCGTTCTTGGTTGGGACGACGAGGGCGTGCGGCGTCTGGTCGCCGACCGCGACCTCGGGCCCACGCTGCGCTACGGGATGAGCCCCGAGGTCGAGGTCCACGGGGACGTGGAACAGACCGACGCGGAGGGCAGCCGCGTGCGCGTGCGCTGGCGCGGGCGGAGGGTGGGAGAGGTGCGCGTCCGCCTGCCGGGAATGCACAATGTCCGCAACGCGTTGGCGGCGGTCGCGGTGGGGTTGGTGCGCGGCGCGCCCTGGTCCGCCATCGCCGAGGGCGTGGCTGCCTTCCGCGGGGTCGGGCGTCGCTTCGAAATTCTCCGTCGGACGCCGTGGGCCGTTGTGGACGATTACGCCCATCACCCCACCGAAGTGGCCGCTACGCTGGAGGCTGCGCGGCAGCGCTTCCCCGGCCGGCGAATCGTGGCCGTGTTCCAGCCCCACCTGTACTCGCGTACGGCGCACTTCGCCGATGCCTTCGGCCGCGCGCTGGCGGCGGCGGACCGAGTCCTGGTGACGGACATCTATCCCGCGCGCGAGGCGCCCTTGCCAGGAGTGACCGGCGCCCTGGTGGCGGAGGCCGCCACCCGCGCCGGGGCGGCCGTGCGGTACGTGGCCGATCGCGCCGCCGTGCTCGACGCGGTGCGCGAGGAGCTGCACCCCGGCGACGTGGCCGTCTTTCTTGCCGCGGGTGACTTGACGCGGGACGCGCATCGCTTGGCGGAGGAGGGATGAGCCGACGGTGGCTCGTCGCGGGTTCCGTCGTCGTCGGGGCGCTCGCGTTGACCGCCCTCGCCGCGGCCCCGTGGTGGCGGATTCGACGGGTGGAGATCTGGGGCGCGCAGCTGGTGCCGCCGCACGACGTTGTGGCCGCCTTGGCGCTGCCTCCCGATCGGCCGCTGTGGTGGCCGCTGACACCCTTGGTCGACCGGTTGCGCCGCCTGCCCCTGGTGGAGGGCGTCGAGCTTCGGCGCCGCTGGCCGCACACGCTGGAAGTGCACCTGCGCGAGCGCCGTCCGGTCGCGTGGACGGAAGGGCAGTGGGCACCGCTCGGGCCCGACGGGGTGCCCCTGCCGGCCGACCCGCGGCTGGTGGCGCGGCCATTGCCCATCCTGCGCGGGGCGTCGCCGGTGGAGCGGCGTCGCCTGGCGCGCGAGCTTGGCGTGTGGGCCGCGGCGGATCCGGAGTCGTGGGCCCGCGTGGTTGAGGCCCGGCCATGGCGCCCGCGCGCCTGGATCGCCATGTTGGACGACGGTGACGGCCGCCGCACCCTGGTCGTCGCCCCGTACGGTGCGGGGCCGAGTCATTGGCGCCGACTGCGCTGGGTGCAAACGGAGGAGCGGCGACGCGGCTGGCCGCCCGGGGCGGCCTTGCGCGTCGACCTGCGGTGGCGGGGCCAGGCGGTGGTTCGGCTCTTCGTTCATTGCGAGCGCGGATGCGTGCCCATATCGTAGCCGGCCTGGATCTGGGCTCCACCAAGACCGCGGCCGTCATCGCCGAGGTCGTGCGGGGCGGCCCGGAGCCGCGAGTGCGGGTGCTCGGCGTCGGTCAGACCCGAACCGGCGGGGTGCGTCGGGAGGTGGTCACCGACCTGGAGGCGACCACCGAATCGGTGCGGAAGGCCGTCAAAGAGGCCGAACTGATGGCCGGTGTGGCCGTTGATCGTCTCTGGGCCGGCATCGCCGGCGAGCACATTCGCGGACGTGCCTCCAGTGGCGTCGTGGCGGTGAGCGGGCCGGAAATCGGGCCGCGCGACCTGGAGCGCGTCCACGAGGTCGCGCGCGCGGTGGCGCTACCGGCCGACCAAGAACTCTTGCACGCCATCCCCCAGGAATATCGCGTCGACGCCCAGGGCGGCATTTACGACCCCGTGGGCATGACGGGCTTGCGTCTCGAAGCGGAGGTCTTTCTCATCACGGCCGCGGCGGCGTTCACGCAGAACGTCCGCAAGTCCATCGCCCGCGCGGGCTACGCCGTGGAGGGTCTGGTCTTCGAGCCGTTGGCCTCCGCGCTGGCCACCGTCTCGGAAGAGGAGCAAGAGCAGGGCGTCGCCGTGGTGGAACTGGGTGGGGGCACGACGGACTTCATCCTCTTTCACGACCGGAAAATTCGCGCCATCGGTACGCTCCCATGGGGCGGCACCACCGTGACGCAGGACATTGCTAAGGTTTTGGCACTGCCGTACAGTGAAGCGGCGCAGATCAAAGACCAATGGGGCGTGGCGCTTTCCGCCTGGGTCGACCCGCAGGAAACGATCGAGCATCCCGCGCCCGGCGGCGGGACGCGTCGCGTGCCGCGGGAGCTCTTGGCCCACATCATCGAGCAGCGAATCGACGAAATTTTCGGTCTGGTGCGAGACCAAATGCTTCGTAGCCAATTCGGTGATCGCCTCGGCTCGGGGGTCGTGCTCACCGGCGGCGGCGCGCTGTTGCCGGGCATCACCGAATTGGCGGAACGCTCCTTGGGGCTGCCGGTGCGCGTCGGCACGCCGGAGCGCGGCCTCGAAGGCTTGGCAGATTCGTTGCGCCGCCCCAAATTCGCTACGGCGGCGGGGCTGGTGCTCTACGCGGCGCGCCTTCGCTCCGGGGGCGAGCGCGAGCGCGACCGATTGGAACCTCCGCTGCGTTCGGCCCGGCATGTGCTGCGCCGCGTCCGGGATTGGTTGGCCGACTTCTTCTAGCGATCGGACCGCGCCCGACGGGGCAACCGGAAAGGGGCCAGGCAATGATTTTTGAATTCGATGAGGCGGTGATCCAAAACGCCCGCATGAAGGTGGTGGGCGTCGGTGGCGGCGGGGGCAACGCCGTCAATCGCATGATCGAGGAGGGACTCGAAGGCGTCGAGTTCATCTCCATCAACACGGACGTGCAGGCCCTCAACAACTCGAAGGCTCACGTCAAGATTCAAATCGGCAAGAAACTCACCCGCGGGTTGGGGGCCGGCGCCCGCCCCGAGGTGGGTCGAGCCGCGTTGGAAGAGAACCGCGAAGAGGTGCGTCGCGCGCTCGAAGGCGCCGACCTCGTGTTCATCACCGCCGGCATGGGCGGCGGCACCGGCACCGGTGCGGCGCCGCTGATCGGGGAAATGACCCGGGAGTTGGGCGCGCTGACGGTGGCGATCGTCACCAAACCTTTCCTTTTCGAGGGAAAGAAGCGCATGCGCCAGGCGGAAGAGGGCCTGGCTCTCCTCAAAGACGCGGTCGACACGATGATCGTGGTGCCCAATGAGCGCTTGTTGGCCGTCGTCGGCAAGGGCACCCCGTTCAAAGACGCGCTCAAAAAGGCCGACGAAGTGCTGCTGCGCGCGACCCAGGGCATCAGCGACCTGATCCGCGTGCCGGGCGAGATCAACGTCGACTTCGCCGACGTCCGCACCGTCATGGCGAACCGGGGTCCGGCCCTGATGGGGACGGGACTGGGGCGCGGCGAGAACCGGGCCGTGGAGGCGGCGCAAGAGGCGATCAGCTCGCCCCTGTTGGACGACGTCTCCATCTACGGAGCCGCGGGCGTGTTGATCAACGTCACCGGCGGCATGGACATGGCCATCGACGAGGTGCATACGATCGCGGCCATCATTCAGGAAGCCGCCGGCGACGACGCCGAGATCATCTTCGGTGCCGTTCACGACCCCGACATGAAGGAAGAACTGCGGGTTACGGTGATCGCGACCGGCATCGGCAACGCCGCGGCGCGTCAGCGTGAGCCGGAGGTGATCCGGCCCGATTTCATTCGCGGTCCTGGCGGACGTCTGCCGCCTCGGCCCGCCACGCCCCGTCCCCGACCCGAAGCCCCCCTGCCGGACGACTTGGACATCCCGACGTTCATCCGCCGTCAGATGGACTGATCGCGCCGAGACGCTCGGCCTCGGCGCGCGCCAACGCGCGCAGGACCTCGGGCCGGTTCCGCGCGGGATCCTCCGTGACGCGATCGAGCAACGCTTGCAGAATCGCGCCGTACGCTGGGCCCGGCGGGAGGCCCAAGGCGCGCAGATCTCGCCCGTCGATGGCGAGGTCCGTCACCCGGAGCGGTGGTCGCGCTTGCTGGACCCGCCGCAGGCGCCGCCACAGCTGGAGCAGCTGCGCCCCCTGGTGGCCCAGCGCGGGCGTGGCGCGGCAGATGGCAATGCGCAACCGCCAGAAGTCGGTCACGAACGTCGGCCCCAAGCGGCGCAGCAGAAAACGCAGCTCCGCGTCGGAGGCGTCGAGGGGCGGTAGCGAGGTGTGCTGGGCGATGAGATGGGTGGCCCGATCCACCTCCGCGTTGGAGCAACGCAGGCGGCGCAAGAGGTCGCGCGCCAAGGCGGCGCCAACCTCGGCGTGGCCGGGAAAGTCCGGTGGTGGGGTGCGCGCTTTGCCGACGTCGTGGAGCAGGCCGACGATGCGTAGCAGCGGCCGCGGGGGTAGGGCGTCGACGACGCGCAACTGGTGCGTCCAGACGTCGGCCCCAAAACCGTCGGCCAGGCCGACGGTGGCGTGGAGCTCGGGGTAGAGCACGGCCAAGGCGCCGGAGCGAGCGTACAGTTCGAGCGCGCGGGAGGGGCGGGGGACGGTGGCCATCGTTTTCACCAGCTCCTCGCGGACGCGCTCGGCCGACAAGCGCGGCAACTGCGGCACCGCGGCCACCAACGCCGCCCACGTGGTGGGATCGACGTCGAGTTCGTACCGGCCAGCGAAGCGGAAGGCCCGAAGAATGCGCAGGTAGTCCTCGGCAAAGCGCTGCCCGGGCTCACCCACGGTGCGCAGCCGACGGCGCTGCAAGTCGTCCTGACCGCCAAAGGGGTCGCGCAGTTCCTGGCGCAGGGGATGCCAGGCGAGGGCGTTGATGGTGAAATCGCGCCGCGCCAAGTCCTCGTCCAGCGAGCGCGTGAACGCCACCTCGGCATGGCGGCCGTCGGTGGCCAGGTCGCGGCGAAAGGTGGTCACCTCGTAGAGCACGCCATCGCGGCCCAGCACTCCGACGGTGCCGTGACGCAGTCCGACCGGAACCGTGCGCCGAAAAAGCCGGCGGACGACCTCGGGTGGCGCGGCCGTGGCGAGGTCCCACTCCGTGGGCGGGCGGCCCAAGAGCGCGTCGCGCACGGCGCCGCCCACGATCCACGTCTCGTAGCCGTGCCGTTCGAGACGGTCGACGATGCGCAGCACGTCGGGCAGTGGGGTGAGGAGATCGCGCGCGCGGGCGTCGATCATCCGCACAGCACGCCACCGCCGTTGACGCTCAGCACCGCGCCCGTGATGTGCCGCGCCAGCGGGGAGCAGAGGAAGACGATGGGGCCGGCGACGTCCTCCGCGGTGGCCACGCGCCCCAAGGGGATCGAGGCCTCGATGGCGCGGCGTGCCTCGCCCGCGAGGGCGTCGGCCGTCATTTCCGTGTCAACCCACCCGGGTGCCACCACGTTGACGGTGATCCCGCGCGGGGCAAGCTCCACGGCGAGACTCTTGGCCAGACCGTGAAGCGCTGCCTTCGAGGCGGCGTAGTCGGCATGGAACGCTTCGCCACGCTGCGCCGCGGTGGACGAGACGAGAACGAGGCGACCTTCGGGGCGCAATCGACGCGCCGCCTCCTGTGCCGTCTGCAGCGCTCCGACGAGGTTGGTGTCGAGCGTGATCCGCCATTGATCGGCGGGCATGCTGGCAAGCGGCATCGGCTCGGCGGGCCAGACGCCGGCGTTGGCCACGACGATGTCCACGCCGCCGCCCCAGGCGACGGCCGTGTCGAACAGCGCGACCACGGCGGCCGGGTCGCGCACGTCGGCCGCCACGGCCCGCGCCTGCCCGCCGGCGGCCGCGATTGTCGCTGCCACGGCCTCCGCTTCCGCAGCGCGGGCTCGATACGAGAGCACGACACGGGCACCGGCGCGGGCCAGCCATTCGGCGGTGGCCCGCCCGATGCCCCGGGAGCCCCCAGTGACCACGGCGACCCGTCCGGTCAAGTCAATGGTCAAGCCGCCGGTGTCCATTTGCCTCCGAGCTCGTTCAGGTGATGGCGCTCCGTTTCGGCGATGGCACGCACCAGCGCCGCGGTCGCGGGGTCCAGGGGCAGGCGTAGGAGGGCGGTGTAGCGTTCCAGCTCGGCCCGTTCCCGTGCGGCGGCGTCGGATTCCCAACCGGCCAAGGTGGCGGCCAGGCAGGCCGGTTCGGGAAGCGGCGCGGGCTCGTGACCGAGCTCGAGGAGACGGGCCGTCAGGCGCGCCAGGTGATGCTGCTCGTCGGCGTGAAGATCGTGCAGTCGGGCGGCGATTTCCGCGCTGCCAGCCGCCTCCGCCTGCGCGGCCAGGGCGCGGTAAAAGGCCGCCTGGTGGCGTTCGGCCACGCGGCACGCTTCGAGTTCGTCGACAATTCTCATACCGCGGCGGTGCGATCCCACAGCCGCCGCCACCAGGGGCGGCGGGGCTTCCATGGCGGCACGGGCAATGGGTCCTCCCCGTCAAGGAGGCGCCGCGGATTGACGGCGAGCAACAGCTCAACCAACGCGTCGCCGCGGTGAACGCGCAGCCAACGGACGAGCGGCGCCACGGCGAGTGGACGGGCGGGGCGCCCGTGGTAGTCCGACCCAACGAGGTCGACGAGGCCCTCGGCCAAGAGCACGAGCGCGATGTCGCGGGCGCGTTGTCCGTGGCCACCGAGCGGGCTGGCAGCGTTGAGCATGAGAGCGGTCCCCACGCGGCGCCATGCCCGTGCGACCGCCAGGACGTCGCGAGGGAGGTTGCGGTAGCGCTCCGGGTGGGCGAGCACCGGACGGTAGCCGGCCGCCCGCAAGCGGTAGAGAACGTCCTCGGCCTGCGGAGGGATCGTCAGCGCAGCGAACTCCACCAGCACGGCCGGGCCACCGGCCAGCCGCAGGCGGGTGTCGGTCAGGTCGACGTGAGGCGTGTCCAGGGCCACCTCGGCTCCGCGTTCGAGCACGACGTCGGGCACGGTGTCGGCCGCGGCGCAGCGCAGATCCTCCCACGCACGATCGAAGTCCGCCTGCCGTCGCGCCGCGTCGGGCTGCGCCGACCAAGAGGCGAACCAATGGGGCGTGGTGACCACGTGACGCACGCCCTGAGCACGGAAGTCCCGCAGCGCTGCGAGCGCCGCGGGGACGTCCGGCGCGCCGTCGTCAACGCCGGGTAGGAGGTGATTATGCAAGTCCACCCATCCCACCGTCATGCCACCCATTGCGCCAGGTCGTTGAGAACCGCCTCCATCGCGGGCGGTTCCGGCACGGCGTACGCCAGGGTCAGCAGAGCATCGGCGACGAGTAACGGTTCCGCACCGGTGCGCACGTCCACGTGGCGCAACGCCCGTTGAACGTAGGGTCGAGCGGCCGCCCAGCAGCCGGCTCCCGTGACGGCGGCGTCGGCGAGGGCGGCCGCCAGGTGCGCCCGAAGCGGTGCGGGCACGCGCCGCCACTCCCGCCGCTGGTCAAGAGGGCGCCCCGGCATGGCCGCCGGTGTAGAGGCTGCGTACGAGCTCCGGCACTTGGCGCAGCGCGTCCTCGACCCGCTCGGTCGCACCCACGCCCGCCAAGGCCAGATGCGGTCGACCGCCTCCCCGCCCGCCGGTGAGGGCCGCGACACGGCGTACCAGCTCGTCGGCCTGCAGGCCCTGGCGAACCAGATCGTCCGTCACCGCGGCCAACCACGAAGCCTTGCCGTCGTCCAGCTGCGCGGCCAGCACGGCCACGCCGGACCGGCCCAGGCGTTGGCGCAACCGATCGCCCAGGGCGCGCAGCTCGTCGGCGTCCGCCGCCGCGACACGCCCGGCCACCACCCGAAGCCCATCGACCGCCACCGCGCTGGCGACGAGCTCGCCCACCACGTCAGTGGTCGCCTGGCGGCGCGCTCGTTCGAGCCGACGCTCCAGCTCGCGCAGTTCGGTTTGCAGCTCTTGAACCCGAGCCGGCACGTGTTCCGGCGTTGTCCGCAGGGCTGCCGCTGCCGCCTGCAACCAGGCCCGCTGCTCCCGCACCCGTTGCCAAGCGGCGTGGCCCGTGACGGCCTCAATCCGTCGGATGCCCGCGGCCACGCCGCTTTCCGACACGATCAAGAAGAGACCGATCTGGCCGGTCGTCCGCACATGGGTTCCACCGCATAGTTCCATCGACACGCCGGGCACCTCGATCACCCGCACCACCTCGCCGTACTTTTCGCCGAACAGCGCGATGGCGCCGCGCTCCAGCGCTTCGCGATACGGCAGGCGGTGCACCCGCACCTCGTGGTTCGCCAGGATCGCCTCGTTCACCCAACGCTCGATTTCTTCCCGCTGCCCCTCCGTCAACGGTTCGGGATGGCTGAAGTCGAAGCGCAACCGGTCCGGCGCCACAAGCGAGCCCTGCTGACGCACGTGCGGGCCGAGGATGGAGCGAAGCGCCGCGTGCAGCAAGTGCGTCGCCGTGTGATTCCGCTCGGTATCGCGGCGCCGCGGCTCCTCGACGCGGGCCACCACGCGGCCGGGGCGGAACACGCCCTCGACGTTGCCCACCACGGCGACGTGTCCGCCGATGCGACGGACCTCGTCGACCTCCATGGCCCACCCGTCACCGCGCACGCGTCCCCGGTCGGAGACTTGCCCTCCGCCCTCCACATAGAACGGATTCTCTCGCAACACCAGGGCGACCCGGCCGTTCTGCCGCCGGAAGGCAAGGACGTCGGTTTCGACCTCCACTTTTTCATAGCCGACAAAGATCTGCTCGCCCACCCCCACCCACTCCCAGCCTTCCGCCCAGTCCTCGCCCAAGGAGCGCACGGCCGCGGCCCAGTCCTCGCGCGAACGGCGCCGCTGCGCTTCGAGCTCGCGCTCGAAGCCGACCACGTCGACCGTGTAGCCGCGCTCCGCGGCCATCAGCTCCGTGAGGTCGAGTGGGAAGCCGTAGGTGTCGTAGAGCCGGAACGCATCGATACCGGAAATCACCCCGCTGCCGCCCGGGGGCGCGATCTCGTCGAATCGCCGCAGGCCTTCGCCAATGGTGGCTAGGAAGCGCTCTTCTTCCGCCCGAGTGGTGCGGCGCAGAAAGTCCCTCTGGGTGCGGAGCTCCGGGTACACGTGACCCATGCGCTCGACCACGGCATCGACCACCTCGACGAGCGTCGGTTCGCGGCGCCCTAACAGCCACGCGTGCCGAACCGCGCGCCGCAGGATGCGTCGCAGCACGTACCCTCGACCTTCGTTGCTCGGGTAGACGCCGTCGGCCAGCAGGAACGCCACCGCCCGGGCGTGGTCGGCCAACACCCGGAAGCCCACGCCCTCCGACGCCGCAGGCTCGTATGGACGCCCGAGCACCGTAGCGATGCGCTCGAGCAGGGGCACGAACAAGTCCGTGTCGTAGTTCGAGCGTACACCCTGAAGGACCGAGGCCAACCGTTCCAACCCGGCACCGGTATCGATCGATGGCGCCGGCAGCGGTTCGAGCGTGCCGTCGGCAGCGCGGTCGAACTGCATGAACACAAGATTCCAGATCTCCAGGAAGTCGCCGCGCTCGCCCGCAGCCACGAAGGCGTCGCGATCGAGCCGCCCCTCGCGTTCGGCCTCGGGCCGGAGATCGAAATGGATCTCGGAGCACGGACCGCAGGGCCCGGTCTCCGCCATTTGCCAAAAGTTGTCCTTGTCACCGAGGCGAAAAATCCTTTCCCTTGGCACGCCGGCCACCGCCTGCCATAGGGCTTCCGCCTCGTCGTCACGCTCGTGAACGGTGATCCAGAGTCGGTCCGCTGGCAGGCCAAACTCCTCGGTCAGCAGGGTCCAGGCATACCCAATGGCTTCTCGCTTGAAATAGTCCCCGAACGAGAAGTTCCCCAGCATTTCAAAAAACGTATGGTGCCGGGGCGTGCGACCCACCTGCTCGAGATCGTTGTGCTTGCCGCCGGCGCGCACGCACTTCTGCGCCGTGGCGGCCCGACGGTAGGGGCGCGTCTCCAACCCCAGGAAGACGCGCTTGAACTGCACCATGCCGGCGTTGGTGAAGAGGAGCGTGGGGTCGTCCGCCGGAACCAAGGGCGACGAGGGCACCACGGTATGGCCGTGTCGGGCGAAGAAATCAAGAAAACGAGCGCGAATTTCGTCGGCGCGCATGCGAGCCAGCTCCGGGAACCAGGAAAGTATGCACCGATGCGCGCAATCGGTTCCACCCCCCTCTCGCTGCCCTAGAAGGTGAGGGTGACGTCGTAGCGCACGACGATGGGGCGGCCTTGGGCGTCGCGCGCAGGTTCGAAGCGCCACTCCAAGGCGGTGCGGCGCAGCGCGTCGTCGTAGCGGCGGTCGCCGGTTGGTGGTCGGAGCTCGACATCGCGGACGCGGCCGGTCTCGTCGATCGTCAGCCGTACGACGATGGAGCGACCCCGCAGCTGCGCCGGCGGTGGCGGCGGTAGCAGCAACGTCTCGGAGACCGGCGGTGTTATCGCGCCACCATTGCCGCCGCCGGCACCGCTTCCTCCCCCCGTGCCGCCGCCGCTGCCCGGGCCCGCCCCGGCACCCGCGCCCGAACCCACACCCCCGCCGCTACCGCCGCCCGACCCTCCGCCCGTGCCCGCCCCCAGGCCGCCGCTGCTGCCCTGGTCCTTCCCCTCGCTCGGCGCGGGCGGCGTCGGTGCGGGATCGGGCGTTTTTGGCGTCGCCACCGGGCGGGGCGGAGGGGTCGGTTTCGGCAGGACGACGTGGTCCGCCGGGGGCGGCGGGGCGGGCGTGGGCACGGGCCGCGGGGCATCCAGCTCGACGTAGGTGACGAGTTCGGCTGGGCCGCTGCCGCCGCCCCCACCCCCGCCGCCCGGCGCGGCTTCCTTCGAGCCGAGCCCAACGAGCGGCGGTGCGGCGCGGGATGCGACGGACAACAGCACGGCAAGCAACGCCACGTGGCCCGCCACCGAAACCAGGGCTCCGCGCGCCCATTCTCCCTTGGGCGGACGACTCGGGCCTCGCAGACGAATCGTTCCGGCCGGCATCGCCCCCAACGCTCATACCGGGCGGCGTGGCACGGGGATCCGGCCGCTCAGCCCTCGGCCAACCGCCGTGCGCGCTCCAACGCCGCGGAAGCCGCGTCGGCGCGCGGCTCCACCAAGGCGAACGCCGGTGGGCCGAGCCTTGACAGACAAGCCGACAACCGCTGCCGCACCTCCGGTTGCGTTCCGAAGCCGCCGACCACGGCGACGGGAACGGGCTCACGATCCCAATCCAAGCGTTGGCCGAGCGCCTGCGCGTGGAGAGCCAGCTCGGCCGCGGCCGCCGTCAGCACGGCATCCGCGACCGCGTCGCCCGCGGCCGCGACGCGCACGACCACCGGCGCCAAGGCGGCCACCTCGCGCTTCGAGGCCCGGCCGATCCACGACGGTGCTGCCGCCAAGTCCGGCAGCTCGACGGCGGCGCGCAGCGCCTCGCCGAGCACCGTGGCCGGGCCGCGACCGTCGTGGGCCCGAAGGGCCGCGCGCCAGCCCTCCCGCGCCACCCAGTACGCGCTCCCTTCGTCCCCAATGGTGAGGCCCCAGCCACCGCAACGCGCCACTCGGCCACGCGCGTCGCGGCCATAGGCGACCGAGCCGGTGCCGGCCACCAGCAGCACTCCCGGTTCCGGCCCCAGTGCGCCTTCCAAGGCGATCCAACCATCGGTGACCACCTCGACGCGCTCGGCGACGCCGGCGGCCGCCAAGGCCACCTCCACGCGACGGCGCTCGGCCTCATGCCCCACACCGGCCAGCCCGGCGCAGAGCGCCGCCAACGGGATCGGTGCGCCGAGATCCGCCAGCGCTGTGCGGATCCAGGTCGCCAGCTGGTGCGCGGCGGCCTCGGGTGCCCGCGGATCCACCAAGCCCGCCGGCCCCTCGCAACGCCAGCGCCGGCCGTCCGGCGCCGCCACCACGAGGGTGCTGCGAGTACCGCCGCCGTCAAGCCCGGCGAGCCATCCCGACATCGGTCGCCTCCACGCGTCCCGCCGGCCGCCATGCCAGCAGCCACCCGACCGCCACCGTCACCCCCGCTCCCAAGGCGGCGTGCCACGGCCAGGCGACCCGACCGAGTGTGCCGAACACCATCGCACCTCCCGTCCACCCGAGCACCGCGGCCACCTGCGCCCACCATCGGCCACCGGCCACCAAGGTCATGGCCCCAACCCCCGCCAACATCGCCGCGCGCACCACCCGCCCGGCGGCACCCGGTTGCCACCGCGCCAACAGGAATGCCCCCAACAATCCGCCGTAGGTGAAGGAGGCAATCGCCAGGCCGAGTTCCACCACCGGCGTCGTGCCCCGACCCAGCAACAACGCTCCACCGACGAGAAGCACCGCCCAACCCACCGTGGCCGCCCGCCCCACCCGCAGGAGCGTTCGCTCGTCGCCCCCGCGCCACGGGGCCCAGAAATCGTAAGCGATCGCCGACGCAAGGGCGTTCAGGCTGGACGACAGGGTCGACATCGCCGCGGCCAACATCCCCGCCACCACCAGGCCCAGCAAGCCGGTCGGCATGCGCTGTACGAGAAAGGTCACGAACACCTCGTCGGTCCGTGCGAACGCACGACCCTGATAGAACGCCCACAACCCCAAACCGAGGACCAAAAACAGGGCGAATTGCAGGACCACGACGACTCCCGAACCCACAAGCGCGCGCTGCCCATCCCGCAGGGATCGACACGCGAGCAATCGTTGCACAATGAGCTGGTCCGTGCCATGCGACGCCACGGAAAGGAACGCCCCGCCCACCAACCCCGCCAGCAACGTGTACGGCCGATCCAGAGCAAACGAGAAATGAAACACCGTCAGTTTGCCCGCCGCCGCGCCAGCACTCCACGCCGCTCCCCAACCGCCGGGCAGCTCGCGCCCCAACACCGCCAGCGCGGCCAGCGCGCCCAACAGGTAGACGCCAAATTGCAGCACGTCCACCCAGACGACCGCGCGCAACCCCCCGTGCCACGTGTAGAGCAGCGTGGCCGCGCCGAGCGCCAGGACGCAGCCGCGCACGTCCCAGCCGGTCAGCAACGCGAGCGGCAGCGCCGTGGCAAACAGGCGCACCCCGTCCCCCAACACTCGGGTGACCAAGAACAACCCTGAAGCGAAGCGCCGCACACCGAGGCCAAAGCGCCGCTCCAAGATTCCGTACGCCGTCGCCGCCTCGCCACGGAAATGCAGCGGCAAAACCCACGCCGCCGCCACCACCCGCCCGATCACGTACCCCAGAGCCAGCTGCAGAAAGCCGAAGTCCCCCCCGTAGGCCAGACCCGGCACGCTAAGGAGGGTGAGCGTGCTCGTCTCCGTGGCGACCACGGATCCGAGCACCGCCCACCACGGCAGCGCGCGCCGCCCAAGGAAGTACTCCGTCGCCCCGCCCTGCCGACGCCCCAGCCATGCCCCGACCCCCAGACACAGGGCGCCGTACACGCCCACGACGACCGTGTCCAGCGCCGACCAGCGCCCCACGAGTCACCGCTCCGCGCCGGCCACCGCCAACTCGGCGGTGGCAATCATCGGGCTTTCCACCGGACGACCCGCCCGCCTGACCACGTACGCCTCCATGGCGAAGTACTCCGGCAAACCCAACCGATCCACCAAGGCCGCCGTCGCCTTGTTGCGCGCCTCGACCCGTTGCCAGAACTCCCGTTCGTCGACGCCGGGGAAAGGCGCTTTATCCTTCTGGCTCTGGTGCTTGAAGATGGCGAGAATCTTCCGCGTGAGCTCCTCCTCCGACAGCGGCACCAACACATCCGCCTCCGTCACCGACCACTCCTCCCAGGCGCCCCGGTAGTACCAGACCTCCGGCGGCTCGCCGGCGTACCGCGCCAGCGCCCGCTCGACCGCCTCGAGGCACATCCGGTGCGTGCCGTGCGGATCGCTGAGATCCCCGGCCACGAAAACGATCTGGGGACGAACCTCCTCGAGGAGCTCGAGCACGATCGCCACATCCCGCTCGCTGATCGGATCCTTCTTGACCTGCCCGGTTTGGTAGAACGGCAGATTGAGAAAGCGAGCCTGCTCACGCCGCATCCCAAACGTGCCAATGCCGCTGACGGCCTCGGCCTCGCGGATCCGCCGCTTGATCGTCTGAATCTCGGGGATGTCGACCTCGCCGGGCCGCTTGCGATCGAGCGCCGCCTCGAGCCGTGCCAGCAGATCCCCTTCCACGAGGTCGGGCACGCCAAAGTCTTCCCCGAAGCGCCGCAGGAAGTCGAGATAGCGTCGCACTTCGTGGTCGAACACGGCGATGTTCCCCGAGGTCTGGTACGCGACCACGATGGTGTTGCCGTTCTGATGCAGCTTGTTGAGGATGCCGCCCATGGAGATCACGTCGTCGTCGGGGTGCGGAGAAAACACTACGATCCGTTGCCCCCGCGGCAGGCGGCTGCGGCCGCGAATCTTGGCCAGCAAGGTGTTGAAGACGTGGCCGTTGAGCGGACCCGCCGAGGCGTAGCGGGCCAGCAGGGAGCTGAGGTGGTGCTCGCGGTAGTCCTCGTCTTCGAGCTTGAGAATTGACTTGCCCGTCGTCAGGCTGAGCCAGACCACCGCTTCCACCTCCCGCCGTGGCGTCCACTCGACCGGACCCACCAGCCACGGCGTCTTGACCCGCGTGAGCTCGGCCGCCGCCGCCGGATCGACGTAGAAGGTGCAAGCCGGGTGCTCCTGCAGGTACGTCGCCGCCACCTCGGGGCTCACCTCGTCTTCGACCGCCCACTTGACGATGGCCGCCTTGTGCTCGCCGGTGGCGATCAGCGCGATCTCCTTGGCCTCGAGGATCGTCGCCACCCCCATGGTGATCGCCTCCAACGGCACGTTCTCTTCGCCGAAGAAATCCGCCGCGGCGTCCTTGCGCGTAATCGTGTCGAGCGTGACCAATCGCGTGCGCGAATGCCGATCCGACCCCGGCTCGTTGAACCCGATGTGGCCACTGCGCCCGATACCGAGCAGTTGGAAGTCGATCCCACCGGCCTCGCGGATTGCCCGCTCGTAGGCAGCGCAGTGCGCCGCTACCTCGTCGCGCGGAAGGTCGCCGCGCGGGATGTGCACGTTGTCCGGCCGGATGTCGAGGTAGGCGAAAAAGTTCTCCCACATGTACCGGTGGTAGCTGTGGGGGCTGCTCGGGTCCATCGGGTAGTACTCGTCCAGATTGAACGTCACCACGTGGGCGAAGCTCAGCCCCTCCTCCCGATGCATGCGTACGAGTTCCCGATAGACGGCCAGCGGGGTGCTGCCCGTTGCCAGCCCCAACACCGCCGGTTCGCCGACCTCGGCCTTCGCCCGGACAATGCGGGCGATCCGCCCGGCCACGATCCGCGCGATCTCGTCGTACTCCGCGATGACGACCGGTACTCGTTCGCGTGAGGTTTCCATCCGCGTGCTGCCCTCCTCGTGGGAGGGGTACGTCGCGGCGGCAGGGCTGTCAAAACGCTCGTGCGGCTTGACAACCTACGGGCCGAAGGGCGATACTCCGCAACATTGCGCCCATGTTACGCCTTGCCTTTGCGTTGGGCACCCGACCGGAAGCCATCAAATTGGCCCCCCTCTACCACGCCCTGCGCCACCGCTCCGATCGCTTTCGTGTTCGCCTCTGGACCACGGGTCAGCATCGCGAACTCCTCGAACCGGTGCTGACCTTCTTCCGGCTCGTGCCGGATCGAAGTGGGCCCTGCGGGGACGTGGACCTGGGGCGCAACTTCGCATGCCTGGTGGAAACGCTGGCGGCCTGGCTGGCATCCGAGGCGGTCGACGCCCTCGTGGTGCAGGGGGACACCCTCACCGCCTTCGCGGGCGCCTTCGTGGGCTTTTTGCGTCAATTGCCCGTTTTGCACGTGGAGGCGGGTTTGCGGACCGGGCAACGATTCGCGCCGTTCCCGGAAGAAATGCTGCGTCGACTCCTCGGCGTGATCGCCGACATCCACTTTGCGCCGACGCCGAGAGTGGCCGCCACGTTGCTCCGCGAGGGCGTGCCGCGGGATCGGGTCGTGGTGACGGGGAACACGGTCGTGGACGCGCTGCAAATGGCACGCTCTTGGTTGGCTCGACCCGCGATGGAGCGTGCCCTATGCGAGCGTTTGGACCTGTGCAACCCGGACGACGTTCACCGGCCTTGGATCCTCGTGACCGCGCACCGCCGGGAGAACATTGGGGAGCCGCTCAAAGGCATCTGCCGCGCGGTCGAGCGTCTCGCGATCGCGCATCCGGAGGCGGTGTTTCTTTGGTCCTTGCATCGCAATCCTGCCGTGCGCGCCGCCGTGCTCCGGGAGTTCGCCCACGCGCCGCCGAACGTTCGTCTCGTCGAAGCGTTCTCCTACCCCGAGATGATTTACCTATTGGAACGCTGCGCAGTGGTGCTGACGGATAGCGGCGGGATCCAAGAGGAGGCGCCGACCTTCGGTACGCCCGTTCTCGTGCTCGGCCAAAGTACGGAACGCGATGAGGCGGTCGAAGCCGGGTTCGCCGACATCGTCGGCACCGACCCGGCGCGCATCGTGGCGGCGTTCGACGAGGTGTATGGGGACCCGACCCGACGCCAGCGGTTGTTGGCGCAACCCAACCCGTACGGCGACGGGCGGGCGTGCGAGCGCATCCTCGCCTTGTTGGACGATGACGACGTGCAAGCGTTTTTCCGAACGTACCGGGAGGATCCGCACCGCGATTTGGCTCTGCCTCGTCGCTGCAGCGAGTTTCGCGTTCTGCCCGCCGACGAGGGCCCAAACGCTGAGATGGCGGCTGGATCTACGGCTGAACGCGGATTTCTTGCGCCCCAGTGACCTGTACGGGCGCTGGTGGAGCGCGGGCGCCCTTGCGTGGCGACGCCGCCGGGACCTCCGCGGTTCGGCATACGCCGGTCTGGACGCCTGGGCGCGACCCGAGGGCCGGGCGGTGCTCCTCCAGGCTGGAGGGGTGCGAGATCTTGGCGACCGTCTGGTCCTCAGCGCGGGTGCCTCGGTGACCTCGGCCAATTCCTTTCTCCCCCGCTGGCGGATGGACGCCGAGGCGGCCCGAAAACTCGGCCACGACCGCCGCTGGTTGGTGGCCCTCGGGGGAGGGGCCTTGGGCTACCAGAACGGCGCTCGAACGGTCGTGCTCAGCGCGGGACCGACGTACTACGGACGCGGCTGGGTCGCGACGGGTCGAGGATTGCTGCAGCGGTCGGACCCCGGCGGCGTGGTGGCGCCGGGTGTCCTGCTGAGCCTCGGCCGCGGTCAAGAGGGGCGTCAGTGGACCTACGTGGACGTCACCTACGGCCGGTACGCCTACCTCGCGACCGCGCTCGCACGACCCGAAGAGATTCGTGAAGTGGCGGCGTCCGCTACCGTTCGCCACCGCCGTTGGACGGGGCGCCGCGGGGGGTGGCTGGCGGAAATCTCGTGGCTACGCGTGCGCCGCACGTACACCCGCCTGGGCGTCGGCGCGGGCGCCTTCGTCGAGTGGGGGCGCCTCGGCCCATGAAAAACCCCAATCCCGGCGCCATCGCCTTTCGAGCGCGCTTCGCGCGACGCCTACCGTTGCGACTCGAGGCCGCCCTCGCGCCCGTGGCGGCGGGTTTCATTGCGCTTGCTGTCGCCGTGGGCGTTCCGCGCATGGCCGCCTGGGCATCCGTCGAGTTGGCCGCGGTCGTTCCCCGCGCATCGGTGGAACTTCTGCCCATCTTGTGGTATCGCTTGCCGATCCCGGTGTTTCGACCCGGCCGGTATCCCCCACCGAGTTGGAGCTTCGTCGTCCTGGTGGTTGGGTTGATGGCAATCGCTCTTCTCTGGCGGGGCGAAGGGCGGCGACTGGTCGCGCCCTTCCGTCTTTGGCTGGTCTACGTGGTGGGGCTTTTCGTCGTTTCCGCTGCGTTCTTCCTGCTCGTCCCAGAAGCGTTTCCCTACACGATGCGGGACGTCGCCATCCTATACTTTGAAATGCAAGTTGGCCTTTGGATCGCCGTTCCGATCGTGGTGGGCGCCGCCCTGGTGCCGTTGACCTACCGACGGGGTGCCGCGCTCCTGCACGTCGTCATGCTGGTGGTCCTCGAAGTCTACTCCATTCTCTTTGGCTGGGTGCGCTACGGCGTCCTCGTCGCTGCCCTTCCGTGGATCTCGTACTTGGCGATGGCCCCCATCTTTTTCGCCTTCGGGCCGTTGATGGACTTCATCTACGTTTCCGCCTTTTACGGGCTTTACGTCGGTCTGTTGGCGGAGACCGCGCGTCGCCGGCCGGACGTTTGGCGATGGGGCTATTCGTCTTCCTCTTGAAGGCCTATTTGGCGGTGACGGTCGGCGTCATCCTTCTCTACACGGCACGCCATTACGTCTTCACGCTGAATCGTGCGTTCGCGCGTCAGCGCTTGTACCCGCAAGACCTGCTCGACAGCGACTGGCCGCGGGTGTCCGTCTTGATCCCCATGCACAACGAGGAGGCGGTAGCGTCCACCGTTCTCGACGCGGTGCTGCGCGCGGACTACCCGCGCGACCGGCTCGAGATCATCCCCATCGACGATGGGTCGACGGACCGGACACCGGAAATCCTCGCCGGGTATCAGCAGCGCGATCCTCGCGTGCGACCTTTGCGTCGGGCCGACGACGCACCTCGTGGCAAACAGCACGGCCTCAACGACGGCTTGGCCGTCGCGCAAGGGGAAATCGTCGTGGTCTACGACGCCGACTACGTTCCGCCCCGAGGCCAAATTCGCGAACTCGTCGCCGCGTTTCTCGATCCGCGCGTCGGCGCCGTCATGGGGCGGGTCGTTCCCGTGAACGCGGATCGGAATCTCTTGACGCGAATTCTCGACCTCGAACGGGCCGGTGGGTACCAAGTTGACCAGCAGGCGCGGTACAACTTGGGGCTCGTTCCGCAGTACGGTGGCACGGTTGGCGCCTTTCGCGCCGACCTGGTCCGCGCATTGGGCGGCTTCGACCCCCAGGTGTTGGCGGAAGACACCGAGCTCACGTTCCGTTTGGTCACCCGCGGCTGGCGAGTCGCGTACGCCAACCACGCCGAATGCTACGAGGAAGCGCCGGAGCGTTGGCGCGTCCGTGCTCGGCAAATCCGTCGGTGGTCACGGGGCCACAACCAGGTGCTGTTTCGCTATGCTCTGCGCGTGTGGCGGACGCCTCACCTACCGACGTTTTGGCAGCGTCTCGACGCATTCCTTTTGCTCGGCATTTACGCGCAACCGTTCCTGATGTCCCTGGCCATCCTCGATTCGGTGGTGCTGTTCTTCCTTGGCGAGATGCGTCTCGTCGTCGGTGTTTGGATTCTCCTGGCGCTGGCGGCCTACAATGCAATTGGAAACTTTGCGCCGTACTTTGAGATCGGTCTTGCGGTGTTTCTGGACGGCGGGGGGCGGCGGCTGTGGTTGCTCCCGATCTTCTACTTCGTCTTCGTGTTCAATCTGTTCCATGCGTCCTTGGGCTTTGTCGATGCCGTCCGCGACCGTTGGGGTCGACGAACGGTGACGTGGCACAAAACGGAACGGTACGCCGCGGGGGCGGCGCGTCTTCGTTCCACGACCACGTAGATCGGCGCCGGATGACCCATTGGGTTGCGTTGTCGCTGCTTTTCGCGCTGCTGGTGTTGCTGCTGTTCGCTCCCTCTTTGCGGGAACTGCGCCGACCTCGTGACGCCGACCCCTTGGACGTGAACCCCGACTACACGCGGGACCCGGCCTATTTTGGCGAGCGCTTTCGCGGCTTGTTGGACGCAGCGGCGCGGTCGGCGGGCTGGCCGGACGCCGCGGCGCTTCCCGTGGGCATCCACACGCTCACGATCGGGCAAAGGGCGGAGCCGCTGACCGTCCTGGACGAGCCGACCCTTGCCGTGCCGGCCGGAACGGTGCTGCTGCGCGGCCCGGCGCGGATTCGGCGACCGTGGCGATCCGCCGACGAGCTGGCGGTGCTGGGCGATCTCGAGGTCGATGCGCCCCTCGAGGTGCGCGCGTTGTACGTTGCGGGGTCGTTGCGCACCCGGGCACCGGTGCGGGTCGATCGCTGGGTCCACGTCGAGGGCGCGATGCGGATCGGCGCGGCCGCCGACCTAGGGGTGAGCGCCTTTGCGCGGGTCGGGATGGAGCTGGCGGGTCCGATTCGTTTTTACCGGTTGTTCGCCCCTGACATCGTTGTCCCACCCACACCGGTGGATGGAGCCGACCCGGTGATCCTGCAGCCCGTCGCGGCGGATGGCCGCGGAGTGGATCTGTCGCCTACGCAGCCCACCCGAATCGCTGGCGCGGTCGTTTCCGACGGTGCCGTCTGCCTCCGCGGCCCGGTCCATGTCCTTGGTCACCTGTGGGCGCAGGACAGGATCACCTTGCTGGACGGGGTCGTCGTCGGGGAGGCGGGTCAGATTCGAAGCGTACTCGCCCGCGGAGGGGTGCGTTTCGGACCCGGGGTGCGGGTGCGCGGCTTTGTGCTGACGGAAGAACCGGGATGGGTCCTCGAGGAGCCGGGATCGTCCTCGCGCTCGTAGGAGCGGGTCTGGCGGTTGCTGCGGTGGCAGGCGTTCCCGAGCGGGTTGCGCAAGCGCGCTTGTTGAATTCCCCGGAACTGCGCGTGCTGTTGGTCACCGCCGCACCGGAGCGGTCGTGTCGCTACGTTCTCAAGGCAGCTCAATCGGTCCTCGAAGAGGAGGGTGTGCCCTTCGGGGTGGTCTCGGCGGTGGCCCTGCTGGCCCGGCTTCCCGATGGGAACTTCGTCCGACGACACCCGGTTGCGATCGCCCTCGATTGCGTGGCGCGCTCCCTTCCGGAGGATTTTGGGCCGTGGGCCGATCGCTACGTGCGCGCCGGCGGCGTGTTGGTCGCCTCGTTCGACGCGGGCACGCGCGATCGACGGGGTCGTTTTCGAGCCGTGGGCGTTCTGACCGGTGTCCTCGGGGTGGAGGCGATCACCTATCAGCGCCGTCGTGCCGGGGCGTACACCACCGGGCGTATCCTCATTCTTCGGCGAGACTGGTTGGAGGTTCCGCCCGGGAAGACGACACCCGAGTCTCAGTTGCTCACGGGTTACATCTATGGGCCGTTGACCTATCCGATCGCTGCGGCCGAGGCGAGGCAAGCCGACGTCTTGCTGGTTGCGGATGCCGTAACTCCAACGGGCGAGCACGTGCCCGGTGTGACCCTCCGACGGGTCGGTCGCGGGTGGGCGATGTTTGCCAATCCGCCCCTTGGCCATTTAAAGTCGTATTCCGACGACCTGTTGCTGCGGTTGATCGTTCAGCTGGCGGTCCTACGGCTCACTCGGCTGCCGCATCTCCACCCATCCCCGCACGCCTTAGGGGGGTTGGTGATCAACTGGCACGTGGATGCCGACCTCGACCGGAAAGCGGTCGCCATCATGCTCGAGCGACGGTACCTGCGCGCCGGGCTTCGACCGTCGCTGCACGTGACCGCGGGGCCGTTTCGCGATCGACCCGGGGACAACTTGGGCTTTGACGCCTGCGGCCAGGGCGAACCGCTGGTTCGCGCCATGGCTCGGTACGGCGTCGTGGGGTCCCACGGCGGGTGGGCTCACAACTGGTTCTCGACGCGACTCGCCGCCGGTCGGCTTTCGCCGCGGGAGATCGAAGCCCTCATCCGTCGCAACAGCGACTGCCTCGAGCGGATCACCGGTCGACGCGTCGACGAGTACTCGGCGCCCAATGGCGTGCATCCACCGCTGGTGACCCGCATTCTCGAGCGGCTGGGGTTCGTTGCCTACTACTACACCGGCGACTCCGGCAGCCCACCGACTCGGACCTTCCTCGACGGGCGGCGGGTCTCCGACCGGGTCTGGGCGTTTCCCGTCATGACCTTTGGTCGAGTCGCATCGCTCACGGAACTCGGGCGGGCGGGCGTCCCAGAAGCGGTGGTCGACGCGGGCCTGCGGGCGATCGCCGATTTCGTGGTGCGGAACCGCACCGTCCGCCTCATTTATTCCCATCCCTACGACGTTCTTCGCTACCCGGTGGCGGTCCGCCGCTTCATCGAACGTGTGGATACCCTGGCGCGGCAAGCCCGCCTCGAGGTTCGACCTATGGGAGAATACGCGCGATTTTTCAGTCGATTCGTGCGCGCCCGCGCAACGTTTGCTTGGAAGGATTCGGTCACCCTTCGCGCTGTGGTTCGCAATCCGTTGTCGGTAGCCGACATCCCCGTTGCCGTACCGCGGGAGTACGGACTCGTGCGGGCCCGGGCGGATCGACCTGTCCGGCTCTACCAACGGATCGATCCGACGTTTCGTTACCTTTACACGCTTCAGCCCGCGCGAAGGTTGGAGATGGAATTTCGACTTGCCCCATGACCGTCTGGTTCCTGGCGGCGCTCCTTGCGTCGGGGGACGACCCGCACGCACCGCTGCGCGTGCTGCGGTGGATTCCGTGCGCCCGCTCCGCCGCGCGCCCACCGGTCGTCGTCGTGCCGTACCTTGTGCATTTGTACGGGTGGGACGCGCTGAAGACCTATGCGGGTACTGTTCATCACGCGAACGTGATCGCGGATGTGCGGGCCTACCTCGAGTGGTATTTGGCTCGACGTCGCGGGCCGGATCGGTACGGTTTGGTCGGCACCGTGGACGACCACCTGTTGACCGCGGACGGCCGCGTCGAGCCGTTGGGCCGCTACGACTCGGCGGACGCGTATGCGGCGACCTTCCTTTTGCTCGTCGACGGGTACGTAACGGCCAGCGGTGACACGCTGTGGTTTCGGCGACGTCTCGGCGCGCTGCGCGAGGTCGCCTATCTCATCGCGACGTTGGTGGATCCGGTCGATGGCCTCACCCGCGCGGTACCGGACGGCGCAAAGTACCTCATGGACAACGTCGAGGCCTATGCCGGTCTGACGTTGTTTGCGCGGCGCCTGCGCGCGTACGATCCCCGAGAGGCTCGCTACTACGAAAGCTTCGCGCAAGCGCTGCGGCGGGCGCTGGCCCGGGAACTCTACGATCCGTACACGGGGCTGTACGCTTGGGCCAAGGACCAGGCCGGCCTCCACCGCCCGGACCTCCGTCGGTTCTATCCCGACGCGTATGCGCAGCTTTTCCCCGCCTTCATCGGACTGGCGCCGGCACGCCTCGGGCGGCGGCTGCCGATGCCCGCGTCGTTGCCTTGCGAACAGCAGCGCGTGGTTGGATGGTGGCGCGTGGGATGGCGGTGGATCGCGTCCGCGGGTTGATTTTCGGATCTCGCGGTGCTACTTTCGGTTAGCCTTGCGCCGGGGAACGCCCTGGCGGGCGGCGGGTAGCCGAACCGACGCGACGATTCGCGGAGGGCACGCCCCGAACCATGCGAACGCGCCACGTCCTTGCGTCGGCCATCTTGGCCGGGAGTGTTTTGGGCAGCCTCTGGGCCCTGCTGCTCCCCGAGCAAGTGCGGCGCACCCAGGCGACGGGGCTGCTCATTCGCCGGGTCACGGCCCCCGTGGCCAGCGATCTCCCCGTCGTTGTGAACGAGCCGGTGCAGCGATTTGTCCGGTTTTTCACGGGCGCTCAGGCGGACGAGTTCGCCCTCTATTGGAAGCGCTCGGGTCGCTATGAAGGAATGATTCGGGCGAAGCTTCGCCAGCATGGCTTGCCGGAGGACCTCGTGTATCTCTCGCTGGTCGAATCCGGTTTCAATCCGACGGCGCGTTCGCCGGCGCAGGCCGTGGGCCTGTGGCAGTTCATGGCGGCCACGGCGCGTCGGTACGGTTTGCGGGTCGACGCCTACGTCGACGAGCGTCGCGACCCCGAACGCTCCACGGACGCGGCGCTGCGCTACCTGCGCGATCTCTACGAGGAGTTCGGGGCCTGGCATCTGGCCGCAGCGGCCTACAATTCGGGCGAAAACCGCTTGCGTCGGCTGCTGCGGGAGGAGCTCGGGCGCGAGCGTGGCACGGAGCTCGACTACTGGCGCATCCGGCATCGACTTCCCAAGGAAACGCGAGATTATGTCCCTCAGCTCATCGCGGCCACGTTGATCGGCAAGCAGCCGGCCCGGTACGGTCTTGCCGGCGTGGAGCGTTACGACCCCGTGGCCACGGTCGCCGTCGCCGTGCCGGGCGGGGTCCCCCTGGCGGTGGTGGCCCGTGCCATTGGCGTGCCGTCGGCCGACCTGGAGCGGCTCAACCCGGCCCTGGTTCGCCGGCAAACGCCGCCGGACGCGCCGGCCTACCCGGTTCGCATTCCGTTCGAGCGGCGGGAACGTTTCGCTACGGCCTTTCCGACGGCGTTGGAGCGTTGGCGGGCCGAGATGCGACGCGAACGGGAACTCGAGGCCAGGCTGGCGGCAGCGAAGGCAGCGGAAGCGAGAGCCGGCAAAGCAACAACGACTCGTGGTCCACGCGTTCACGTGGTGCGCCGCGGCGAGTCCTTGTGGACGATCGCGCGGCGCTACGGCGTTTCCGTCGCGAGCCTCCGCCGCGCCAACCATGTCCGGGGCGCGGCGTTGCGTCCGGGCACACGCCTCCGAATCCCCCGGGCTTGATCCGCTGGACGCGGCCGGCGTTGGTCTGTAGCTTGGCGGCCGGCGGCGATTCGGAGGCTCGGTTTGCTGCATAGCACGCTCGTTCGGCAAGGCAATTGGCTGTTTCGCTGGCGAGGGCACCTTCCCTTCGCCTTCCTTGGTCTTGTCCTCGTCGGCGTGGCGATGGAGCCGCCGCCCGCCTGGGCGCTCCATCCTCTTTGGCGAGCGCTGTGCATCGGGTTGGCGACCCTCAGCCTCGGCCTGCGCACGTTGACGGTTGGGTATGCGGCCCAGCGAACCTCCGGCCGAAACACGCGGGGACAAATCGCGGATAGTCTGAACACCACCGGCCCCTACAGCCTTGTGCGCCACCCGCTTTATGTAGCCAACGGCTGCGGTTGGCTGGCCGTCGCCCTGTGGACGGGTCGGCCGTGGTTGGCGGCCACCGTGATGGCCGTGTTCGTGTTCGTGTACGAGCGGATCATGTTGGCCGAAGAGGCCTACTTGGCGGAGAAGTTCGGCCCGCGGTACGCGGCCTGGGCCGCCCGGACGCCGGCCGTCGTGCCGCGGCGCTGGCGTTGGGTGCCGCCCAGGCACCCGTTCGCGTGGCGCCGGGTGCTCCGCAGCGAGTACACCACCCTGTTGGATCTTGTGGGCGCCTTGGTGCTCGTGGACGTCGCGCAACGGTACGCCCTCGGTCGTCGCCCTTGGCTCGATCGTCCCGCGGCGCTCGCCTTCCTCGGTGCCCTGGGCGTCTACCTTCTGCTCTGGACGGTCAAGCACGCGACGCGGTGGCTTGACGATCCAGCCCCGTCCGAGGCGCGGCACCGCGGCGCCCGCGCTCGGGTATAAAAAACAAAAAAGGCGCGTTCCGCGCCGCACCTCACCCAAGCTCGGCAACTCCATGGCGCAAACGTCCGATCGTATCGTCGAACGCCTGCTTGAGGACGAAGTCCGTCAATCCTTTCTCGACTATTCCATGAGCGTCATCGTGCAGCGGGCGCTGCCCGATGTGCGCGATGGGCTCAAGCCGGTGCATCGACGGATCCTCATGGCCATGGTCGAGGCCGGGTTGTTGCCGGGGCGGCCATGGAAGAAGAGCGCCACGGTGGTCGGGGACGTGTTGGGCAAGTACCACCCGCACGGGGATATGGCGGTCTACGACGCCCTCGTGCGAATGGTGCAGCCCTTTGCGCTGCGCTACCCGTTGGTCGAGGGCCAGGGCAACTTCGGCAGCGTGGACGGCGACGGGGCGGCGGCCTACCGGTACACCGAAGTGCGTTTGGCCCCCTTGGCCCTCGAGGTGGTGGGCGAGGTGGACGAGGGAACGGTTCCCTGGGTGCCGAACTTTGACGATCGGCTGCGCGAGCCGGTGGTTTTGGCGGCACGGTTTCCGCACTTGATCGTCAACGGGGCCAGCGGGATTGCGGTGGGCATGGCAACGAACATCCCGCCGCATCGGTTGGAGGAGGTGGTGGCCGCGTGCGTCGCGCTGCTGGAGCGACCGGAGCTCTCCGACGAAGAGCTGCTGGCCTACGTGCCGGGTCCGGATTTCCCCACCGGTGGGCTGGTGTACGGGCGCCAAGCCATCGCCGACGCGTACCGCACCGGGCGCGGCAAGCTCGTCGTGCGCGCCCGCGTCGAAGAGGAACGGCATCGCGGTGGTCGACGCCTTGTGGTGACGGAGATCCCTTACGGCGTCAACAAGTCGCGCCTGGTGGAGCAGATCGCCGAGCGGGTGCGGGAGCGGGCGATCGAGGGAGTGGCGGATCTGCGGGACGAAAGCGACCGCGAAGGCATTCGGGTCGTGATCGACCTGAAACGCGATGCCGATCCGGCGGTGGTGCGCAATCAGCTCTTCAAGCACACGGCGCTGCAGACCACCTTTGGCGTGATCCTGTTGGCCCTCGTCGACGGCGTGCCGCGCGTGCTTTCCTTGAAGCGCATGCTCGAGCTCTTCCTCGAGCATCGGCTCGAGGTCATCCGCCGACGAACGCAGTTCCGTCTCGACAAGGCGGAAGAGCGGGCCCACGTGCTCGAGGGCCTCAAGGTCGCGGTCGACCACATCGACGAGGTGATCGGCATCATCCGCGCGGCCGCGAGCCCCGACGAAGCCGGGCGCCGGCTTCGCGAGCGATTCGAGCTCAGCGAGCGACAGTCCCAGGCCATCCTCGATATGCGGCTAGCGCGTCTGACGCAGCTGCAAATCGATGAACTCGAGCGGGAGCTCGCCGAGGTGCGTGCCACGGTCGCCGATCTGCGCGACATCCTCGCCCGGCCGGAGCGGCAGCGGGCCATCGTGCGCGAGGAACTCCTCGAAATTGCGAAGAAGTATGGCGACGAGCGCCGCACGGAGATCGTGCCCGAGGACGCGGGATCGTTCGACACCGTGGACCTCGTCCCCGATGAGGAAGTCGTCGTCCTGCTGACCCACCGTGGCTACGCCAAGCGCATGTCGCTGGACGAGTATCGCCGCCAGGGCCGTGGCGGCATCGGTCTCAACGGGATCACCGTTCGTGACGAGGACTGGGTGGAGCACCTCTACGTGGCGCGCACGCACGACACGTTGCTTGTCTTTACTCGCCGCGGCCGAGTTTATGGCTTGCCCGTCCACGCGCTGCCGGAGGGGCGGCGCGAGGCGAAGGGCAAGGCCCTCGTCAACCTGCTGCCGCTGGCGGCGGGCGAAGGCGTCTCGGCCATCGTGCCCGTGCGAGATTTCGAGGAGGATGCGTACCTGCTTTTCGCCACTCGCGCCGGCCTGGTGAAAAAGACAAGCTTGGCCGATTTCGCCAAACTTCGCTCCACGGGGGCGCAGGCGATCGTGCTGGAGGAGGGTGACGAGCTCATCGGGGTCGACGTGGCTCGGCCCGGCTGCGACGTCATCCTCGTGACCCGCGAGGGCATGGCGATCCGGTTCGCGGAGCGCGACGTGCGCCCCATGGGGCGCGTGGCTCGAGGCGTCATCGGTATCCGGTTGACCAAAAAGCCCGGGGATGCTGTGGTGGGCATGGTCGTGCCTCGCGAGGACTCGACCTTGCTCGTGGTCACCGAGCGCGGGGTGGGCAAGCGGACGGCGCTCGATGCCTACCGTCGGCAGGCGCGCGGTGGCAGCGGCCTGATCACTCTTCGGGTGACCGAGCGCACGGGTCGCGTGATCGCGGTGCAGGACGTGCGCGACAGCGACGAGGTTATGCTCATCACCCGCAAAGGGAAGGTGATCCGGCAACGCGCTGGGGCGGTGCGCGTCATTGGCCGCGCCACCCAAGGGGTGCGGCTCATGCGGCTCGAGGACGACGACACCATCGCTGACGTGGCGCGCATCGCGCGCGAAACCGAGAGCGCCGAAGCGGAAACCTGTGCCTAGAGGAGGTCGGCAACACCGAAGGGGTCGGAGCCCGACGGCTCCGACCCCTTCGGTGTTGCCTGGGCGCGGAGTTCGCGCCTACGCCGTCTCCGGGAAGTTCTCGAGGATATCCTTGACCCGCGCCAGGAAGCGATCGGCGTCGGCACCGTTGATGAGGCGGTGGTCGTAGCCGAGCGATAGGTAGCCTCGCTTGCGGATGGCGATCGCGTCCTGACCGCTGGCGTCCGTCACCACCGCAACGCGTTTCTCGACGGCACCCACGCCGAGGATCGCCGCCTGCGGCTGGTTGATGATGGGGAAGCCGAGCACGGTGCCGAAGATCCCTGGGTTCGTGATGGTGAACGTGCCGCCTTGGACCTCCTCGGGGCTCAGCTTCTTGCTTCGCGCGCGGCTGGCCAAGTCGTTGATGCGCCGGGCCAAGCCCACCAGGGACAGCTCGTCGGCGTGCTTGACCACGGGCACGATCAGCCCGTCGTCGAGCGCGACGGCGATGCCGAGGTTGATCTCGCCGCGGTAGACGATGTTCTCGCCGGAGATCGTGGCGTTGATCTTCGGGTGCTCGCGCAGGGCGCGGGCGACGGCCCAGGCGATGAACGCCGTGTACGTGACCTTGACGCCTTGGGCCTCCCATTCCGCGGCCCGCTGCGCGCGAATCCGGTCGACACGGGTGTAGTCGACCTCGAAGTAGGAGTGCACGTGGGGCGAAATGCGCCGGGAGAGCACCATGTGCTCGGCGATGAGCCGGGTCATGCGGCTCATCGGCTCGACACGATCGTGCGGCCCGATGGGCACTTCGGGGTGGACGACCTCGCGGTAGAAGGCGTCCCACGGGAAGCCGGACGGCGCGGGGGGCGCCGAGGTCGCCGGGGCGCTCGGCGTCGAGACCGCGGCCACCTGGCGTTGGCGCTCGGCCACGACGCGAAGGATGTCGTCTTTGGTCACTCGCCCGTGCCGACCGCTGCCCTGGAGCTGGGTCAGGTCGATCCCGTGCTCCGCGGCGATGCGCCGCACCAACGGCGAGGAACGACGGCGCAGTCGCGACGCCTCGGTCTCCGTGCCGTCCGCCCCGACGTCCGGGGCGGCCACCGCTGCTGCCGTCACGGTCTTGACCTCCGGCGGCGTCGGGTTCGGCGCCGGAGCCGCAGCGCCCTCCTCGGTCACCGCGGGCGCCGTGGGCGTGGCTTGCGCGGCCGGCGCGGCGGCGGGCGTTGCCGACGCGGACGCCCCCACCTCCGTTTCGATGTACGCCAGCACCGTTCCCACTTCGACCGTCTTGCCCTCCGGTACGAGAATCTCCGCCAAGACACCGGCGGCGGGGGAGGGGATCTCCGCGTCGACTTTGTCCGTGGAGATTTCCAGAATCGGTTCGTCGCGTTCGACCCGATCGCCCACCTTCTTGAGCCACTTCGACACCGTGCCCTCGGCGATCGATTCGCCCATTTGGGGCATCGGCACTTCCACTCGCGCCATGACCTGTCTCGTCGTCGAGGTTGGGCACCGCGTTAGTACGCCGCCAGGTAACGCGCGGCACGGACAATGTCCTCCACTTGCGGGAGGAAGGCGTCCTCGAGCGGCGGCGCGTACGGGATCGGCGTGTCCAGCGCCGTGACCCGCAGAACCGGGGCGTCGAGCCAGGCAAACGCCTTTTCGTTGATCCGCATGGCGATCTCGCCGGCGAGACCCCCGGTGCGCGTGTCTTCGTGGACGATGAGCACCCGGTTCGTGCGCCGTACGCTGTCGACGATCGCTTCTTCGTCGAGCGGCAGCAGCGTCCGCAGGTCGAGCACCTCCACTTCGAGGCCGTCCTCCCGTTCGAGGATCTCGGCTGCCTCCAGGCTCTTGTGCACCATGGCGGCGTAGGTGACGATCGTCAGATCCTTCCCCGGGCGATGAACGCGCGCTTTGCCCAGGGGGACGATGTAGTCCCCTGCCGGCAAGACCTCGCGCAGCTGCGGTCGCCGGTAGAGCCACTTATGCTCGAAGAACAACACCGGATCGTCGTCCCGAATGGCTGCCTTGATGAGCCCTTTGGCGTCGTAGGCCGTGGCCGGATAGACGATTTTCAACCCGGGTGTGTGCGCGAAGGCAGCTTCCGGGTTCTGGGAATGGAACGGCCCCCCACGCACGCCGCCGCCCGCTGGCCCTCGCACCACCAACGGCTGCGGGCCGGCGCCGCGCCAACGGGAGGTGGCGATGTAGTTCGTCAGGATGTCGTAGGCGCAGGAGATGAAGTCGATGAACTGCATCTCCACCACCGGGCGGAAGCCGAGATGGGCCAACCCCGCCGCGGCGCCGGTGAAGCCGGTTTCGGAGATCGGCGTATCGATCACACGCTCCGGGCCGAAGCGCTCGAGGAAACCCTCGGTCACCTTGAAGGCGCCGCCGTAAGCGCCGATGTCCTCGCCGAGCAGGATGACCCGCTCGTCGCGCTCCATTTCCTCCCAAAGGCCTTCGCGGATGGCCTCCAGGTAGGTGACCGGCTTCCCCTGCTCGGTCAGGCGAACGGATTCGGGTTTGGGGGCGACGGTGGCCATGACGGGCGCTCAAGCGAGGCTCGGTTCCGGCGGATCGAGGCGCGTCCAGTGCGGTCGTACGGGCACGTCGCCGTAGACATCCTCGGTGACCGTGGCGGGGTCGGCGTCGGGCGAGGCTTCCGCTGCGGCGACCGCGGCGTCCAGCTCGGCGTCGACCTGGGCGTCCACCGCGCCCAGGTCCTCCTCGCTGAGCCACCCGTGGGCCCGCACCGCCGCCACGTAGCGATCCAACGGATCGTTGTGGGTGGCCCACCACTCGATCTCCTCGCGGGGCTGGTAACTTTGGTTGTCGTGCTCGGCGTGGCCTTTGCGCCGGTACGTGAGCACCTCGAGCAGCGTCACGCCCTCGCCGGCGCGCGCCCGCTCCACCGCGCGTCGCGCTGCCTCGTAAACGGCGAACACGTCGTTGCCGTCGACTTGCTCGCCGGCGATGCCGTAGCCCGGCGCCTTGTCCACGAAGGCCTTTGCCGCGGTTTGCCGATCCACCGGAGTGGAGTACGCGTAGCCGTTGTTTTCCACCACTACGACCAACGGACAGCGTTGGACCGCCGCGAAGTTGAGGCCCTCATGGAACGCCCCGGTCGACGTGGCTCCGTCGCCCACGTAGACCATCCCGACGCGGGGTTCCCGCCGCAGTTTGAAACCCAGCGTGATCCCGGCCATGACGGGGACCATCGCGCCGAGCGGCGAAATCTGGCCGAGAAAACCGCGTTGCAGGTCGGCGAAGTGAATGTTGAGCTCGCGTCCCCGCGTGGGAGAGTTCCCGCGCGCCATGTACTGGCGCAGCACCTCCAACGGCGTCGCCCCCATGACCAGCATGGAGCCAAGGTTCCGGATCAACGGAGAGAGAACGTCGCCGGTGCCGTCGCTGCGACGCCGGAGGGCGTACGCCGTGGCCACGGCCTCGCCCTCCTGCCCCAGGGAGCGGTAGAGCCCGCCGATGACCTTGTTTTGGCGGTAGAGGGCCACCAGACGCTCCTCCAACGCCCGCGTGAGCCGCAAGTAGTAGTAGAGTTCCCGCAGCTGGCCTACCGACAGCCCGTGCGGCGGCGAGGTCGGTGCGGCGGCGGGGGACGTCGCCATGGCCGACAAACTAGCTGCGGGGTGACCCGCGTCAAGGCGGCACCGGTGCCAGCCAGAGGTGCACCGCGCCCGTGCCGGGCACCCAAGTCGCCCCGAGCAACCACCGCTGCAGGCCGCGATCGGCGTGAGCGCGGGCCAGCCGCACCGTTTTCCATCCGGCGAAGATGCCGATTCCGGCGCCCAGGATGACGTCGCTGGCCCAGTGGACGTTGTTGTACATTCGCGACAGTCCGACTAGGGCCGCCCCACCGTAGAGGACCAGGCCGATGTAGGGCTTGGTTTCCGGCCACCACTCCCCCGTGATCGTCGTCACGGAGGAGCCTGCGGCGAACGACGCCACCGCATGGCCGGAAGGGAAGGACTGGTAAGCGCCGCCTTGCAGCCCCCGCAGGAAGCGGAAGTCGAAGGGGTTGTCGGGATCCTGGTAGGGTCGAGCGCGCCCCGCCGCCCACTTGATCGCTTGCGTGAATGCGCCGCCGACGAGGATCGCCTCCGTTCCCAGCAAGCCGAGTTCCGTCAAGCGACGCTCGTCGCTGAGGCGTCCCGCGGTGTAGAGGCTCGTCCCGATGAGGAGGGAACCCGGGAAGCCGAGCTCGCGCACCACCGTCGCCACCTGCTGCAGGAATCGGTTGCGCTGGAGAACGGAGTCCTGGGTGCGCACGGCCAGGGCGCGATCGAATGGCGCAAGGGCCACCGTCCCCAGCACGAAAGCCGAGGCGATGACCGCGTCGCGGCCGCGGAACAAGGATTCCCGGTGCACGCTGTCGGCTTGGCCGACCAGCGGGCCGGGCAGCGAAAAGACGAGTGCGAACGCGACGACGGCGCGACGCATGCTCCGGGATTCGGTGGGTCAAAGCCGATGCAGGAGGCATACCAGGCCGCGCCCTCTCGCCCGGAGCGCGTGTCGGCAGTATGGTAGGATCCAACGACCATGGCGTTGGCGTTCGTCGTGCCATTCTTGCTCGCGCTGCCGGACACGGGCGGGGTGCGGCTGTGCGCGGGCGGCGACGTCACGCTCGGCTCGAACCTCGACACCGCGTGGGTCGTGGCGCGACGGGTGCCCGCGGCGCCGGATCCCCGTCGGCTGCTGGCCCCGCTGCGTCCGCTCGTCGCGGACGCGGACGTCGTTCTGGTGAACGTCGAAGGGGCCATCGGGGTGGGCCCCGCGCCCGCCAAGTGCCAGCGCAGGAAGCGGCATTGTTTCGCGTTCCGCCAGCCGCCCGAGGCGGCTTGGGCGTTGGCGGAGCTGGCGCCCGTCGTCGTCGGTCACGTCGCCAACAACCACGCCGGCGACGCCGGGCACGAGGGCTGGCGCCAAACCCAGAGTTGGCTGCGCGCCGCCGGGGTCCGGGTGGTGGGGGCGGACACGCTCCCCACCCTCGTGGCCTTACCGACCGGTGACACGCTGGCGTTGCTTGGGTTCGGGACCTCCGGGTGGGGGCCGGACGCGCGCGACACCCTGGCCGTCCGGCGCCACGTCGCCCGCGCCGCCGCCCGCGCGCCCTATGTGGTCGTCAGCGCGCACCTCGGCGCCGAAGGCCGCGGCGCCCAGCGGACGCGCGACGCAACCGAGCGCTTCCTGGGCCGAATCGATCGTGGCAACCCGGTCGCCTTCGCCCGCGCCGCCGTAGCGGGAGGGGCCGACCTTGTTGTCGGCCACGGCCCGCATGTGCTGCGGGCCGCCGCGTGGGAAGGCGACGCCCTGGTGCTGTATTCCCTCGGCAACCTGCTGACGTACGGGCCCTTCGCCCTCGCCGAGCCGCTGAACCGCGGTGCCCTGGCGTGTGTACGCTTGGGTAGCGGTACCGTTCAGGAGGCGTGGCTGCGACCGACGCGACAGCGCCCGCCGGGCGTCGCGGAGAACGACCGGCAGCGGCGCGCCTGGGTGTTGATCGACTCTCTGTCGCGGCTGGATTTCCCAGAGCGCGGCGCCCGCGTCGACAGCGCCGGCCGGCTACGCCGCCCCGCGGAGGAACGTGGTTACGGCTCGTCGAGCGCCGGCAGACGCCGCGCCCCGAGCCAACGATAGGCACCAGAACGGTCGGGCTGGAACCAAGCTTCGACCACCCGCCCCGCCTGGCTGCTGGCATGGACGTAGCGGCCGTCGCCTACGTAGAGGCCCACATGGGTGACCCGCCCACCGGCGGTGCCGAAAAAGAGCAGGTCGCCAGGCCGCAACGCGTCGAGCGGCACCGGCCGACCGAGCAGCGCCTGCAAAGCCGCCGTGCGCGGCAGCCTCAGCCCGACGAGCTGCGCCACGTACCGCACGAAACCGCTGCAGTCGAACCCCAGGTCCGGCCGATCACCTCCGTAGACGTAACGACGCCCGACTTGGGCGCGCGCCAGACGCACCAAGGAGTCCCGCCGCGCCGCGGCCTCCGCTTGTCGCGCCCACAAGCGCTGCAGGACCTGCCCCAGGTAGTCCAGCTGCAACCCGGGCATCACGATCCCGGGGCGCAGCTTCGGCGGCTGCGCCATCAGCGGCTCGGCGAGGGCGATCATGCACGCGAGGACGACGAAACGCACGGCTCGCATGGGCGGGCAGGCTACCGCCCGGCGCGTGGGCTGTCAAGAGGCTTTGCCTCAATCCGAACACGAGGCGAAGAAGGGGTGCGTAGGTCGTTGGTGGGCTTTGTCATCCCAGCAGGACGGTCCGAATGATACCCGTCGTCCTCCTCTCCCTCCTTGTGCTCGGGGCCGGCGCTGCCGCCGCCCAAACGAGCACGCTGCAAGTGGCGGTGCGAACCGCCCAAGGCCAACCGATTCCCGGCGCCACGGTCGCGCTCGTGGACGTCGGGCGGCGCGCGGAGACCGACGCCGATGGAGTGGCGCGCTTCGCCGATCTACCGTTCGGGGTCTACACGCTGGACGTCCGTCGGGTGGGTTACGACGCTGCCCGCACGCAGGTGGTCGTGGCCCTGCCCGAACACCAGCAGGCCGTGGTGCTGCGTGCCCGGCCGCTGCGGCTGGCACCGCTGGTCGTCCAGGGCCGGGCCCGCCGCGGCGTGGAGATGCTGCGAGCTCGGGGCTTCTTCGAGCGGCAACGGATGCGCCAAGGCATTTTCATCACCCGCGAACAGATCGAGCGCTTGCGACCGCGCCTGCTGAGCGATCTGCTGCGGCAGATGGCCCCGGGGGTGCGAATCACCTCGACACCGTTCATGGAATCCCGAGCAGCGATGGCCCGAAGCGTGGGCTTGGCCCGCTGCCCGATCCAATTCTTCATCGATGGCGTGCCAGCCTACGCATTCAACATCGACGACATGCGGCCGGGCGATGTCGAAGGGATCGAAATCTACCGAGGCGCTTCCGAAGTGCCGGCGGAGTTCAATCGCTTTGAGGCGCGCTGCGGCGTGATCGTGATCTGGACGCGCATCGACTGAGCGACGTTGCCCGGGGCGGGGTCGACTCGCGAATCGGCGAAGAACGCAGGCGCGCGGGAAGCGAGGGTTGCCGCCGCGACGGGCCTTGGTCGCCCCAGCGCACCGAACCGTGGCACCCCCGCGCCGGTGCAAGTTGCACCGGCCATGTCAGAACGACGCCGTCGGTTGGAGCACCGTCGAAATGCGGCTGGCCTCCGGTTGGCACGGAACGCCGAAACCCTGACGGATTCCCCCCCCACGATTCGAACGTGGATCGCCGGTTCCAAAGACCGGTGTGTTGCCGTTACACCAGGGGGGAACGGCGGAGGAAAGCTACACGACCGCCGCGGCCTCGTCAACGTAGCCGTTGACAGCGCCGCAACGCCGGTCTACATTCGCTGCGTTCCTTTGGAAGCAGGGGGAGAGCCCCCTCGCCCCATGGCGCGCTGCAGCGTCGCCTCCGGGCTCCGAGCGTTCCGCGTGTCGGCCGACCCGGCCCGGGTCGGACGCGTCGTTGGCATCAAGCGGAGCCTGGCCCCGGGGCGGCGAACGTTCGTCAACGCGGAGGCACGGCCATCAACCATCTGCGCATCAACCGGCAGATTCGCATCAGCCCGGTGCGCGTCATCGCGCCCGATGGCAAGCAACTGGGCATCCTGCCGGTCGAACAAGCCCTGGCGCTCGCCGAAGAGATGGGGTTGGATCTGGTGGAGGTCGCGCCCCAGGCGCGCCCGCCGGTCTGCCGCATCATGGACTACGGGAAGTTCAAGTACGAGGAGCAGCGGCGGCAGCGGGAGGCGCGGAAAAAGCAGCATCAGGTGCAGGTGAAGGAAGTCAAAATGCGCCCCGGGATCAAGGAGCACGACTTCGCCTTCAAGGCGCGGCATGCGCGCCGGTTCCTTGAAGAGGGGCACAAGGTCCGCGTGACCGTGATGTTCCGTGGGCGCCAGATCACCCACCCGGAGCTGGGCAAAGAGGTGCTGGACCGGTTCGCCGAGGCGCTCCGCGACGTCGCCAAGGTCGAACAAGAACCGCAGATGGATGCGCGCACCATGGTCATGGTGCTTGCGCCCGTGCGGCGGAACTAGGAGGGACGGATGCCGAAGGCAAAAACGAAGAAGGCGGCGGCCAAGCGGTTCAAGGTGACCGGAACGGGCAAAATCCTGCGCCGCCGTGCTATGCACAGCCATATTTTGACGAAGAAATCCGCGAAGCGGAAGCGGCGCTTGGCGCAGGTGGCCGCGGTGTCGGCCGCGGATCGCAAGCGGGTGCGTCGCATGTTGCCGGGCACCTGAGGAGGGAATCATGCCGCGGGTCAAAACGAACGTGGCGCGGCTCAAGCGCCGCAACAAAATTCGCAAGCTCGCCAAGGGGTATTGGGGCCGGCGCAAGAGCAACTACAAGATCGCCAAGGAAGCGGTCGAGCGGGCTTGGCGCTACGCCTACCGGGATCGCCGCAACCGCAAGCGCGATTTTCGGCGGTTGTGGATCGCGCGGATCAACGCCGCCGCCCGGCTCCATGGCCTGTCGTACTCGCGTTTCATTCACGGTCTGAAGCGAGCCGGGGTGGAGATCGACCGCAAGATCCTGGCGGACCTCGCCGTCCGTGACCCGGGAGCTTTCGCCGAGTTGGCGAAGCTGGCGCAGACGCCGGCGTGAGGAACGGGGGCCACGGGGCGGCGTCGAGCTGCGCGCTCGGGCCGCCCCGTGGTGTTCGGGGAGGCGGCATGAGCGAGGCGTGGCGCGAGGAACTCTCGGCGTTGGAGCGCGAGGCGCAGGCGGCGGTGGACCGAGCGCCCGACATCGGCGCGTTGGAACGGGTCCGGGTGGAGTGGCTTGGCCGCAAGGGACGATTGACGGCGTGGTTGCGGCGGCTCGGAGAGCTACCGGCGGAACTGCGTCCTCGGGTCGGCGCTGAGGCAAACCGGATCAAGGCCGCGCTCGAAGCGGCGCTGGCGGCGCGACGTGAAGCGCTGACCGCGGGGCGTCCGGCGGCTCCTCGGGAGGACGTCACCCTGCCGGGGCGGCGGCCCTGGAGCGGCGGTCTGCATCCCGTCACCCTCGTAGTGGAAGAGATCTGCGCCATTTTTCGAGATTTCGGGTTCCAGCGGGTCGTCGGGCCGGAGATCGAAACCGTTGAGTACAACTTTATCAAGCTCAACACACCGCTCGATCATCCGGCCGCCGACATGCACGACACCTTTTATCTGTCGGACGGTCGGCTCCTGCGCACCCACACCTCACCGGTGCAACTGCGCGTCATGGAGCGCTTCGCCCCGCCGGTGCGGGTGGTGGTCCCGGGGACGGTGTACCGGCGCGATCCTTTCGACGCGTCGCACGCACCGGCCTTCGAACAGATCGAAGGGTTGGCGGTGGACGAGGGCATCTCCTTCGTCGATTTCAAGGCCACGATCGACGCGTTCGCCAAGCGATTTTTCGGGCCGGAAACGGGCACGCGCTTCCGTCCCTCGTACTTCCCTTTCACGGAGCCTTCGGCCGAAGTTGACGTTTCCTGCCAGCTTTGCCGCGGGGCGGGGTGCAGCGTCTGCAAGGGCACGGGGTGGGTCGAGATCCTGGGCGCGGGGATGGTTCATCCGCGCGTGTTTGCCGCCGCCGGATACGATCCGGAACGTTGGACGGGCTTCGCCTTCGGAATGGGGCCGGCGCGCATCGCGATGCAGCGCTATCGCATTCCGGATATCCGGCTTCTCTACGAGAGCGACATGCGCTTTCTCGAGCAGTTCGCCGATCCATGCACGTGAGCGACCGCTGGCTGCGAACCTTGGCGCCCACGCTCCGGGGCTCGCCGGCGGAGTTGGCGGCGCAGCTGACCGCTCTGGGCGTGCCCGTCGACGCGGTGGTGCCGCTGGCGACCGGATTCGAGGACATCGTCGTCGCTCGAGTCCGTCGTCTGCGGCCGCATCCCAACGCCGATCGACTTCGCATCGCCGAGGTCGACGTGGGGGACGGGGTGCTGCGTCAGGTCGTCACCGGTGCGGCGAACGTGCGGGAGGGAGGTAGCTATCCGTTCGTGCCGGCCGGCGGGCGCTTGCCCGACGGGCGGACGATCCGTCGCGCCAGGCTCCGGGGCGAGTGGAGCGAGGGCATGCTCTGTTCGGAGGAGGAGCTGGGCTTGGGCCGCGACGCGGAAGGCCTCATGGAGCTCGTCGATCCGCCCCCGCCGGGCACGCCGGTGGCCGTGGCCCTAGGGCTCGACGATGTGCGCTACGTGCTCGACGTGACGCCCAACCGCGGCGATCTCCTCAGCCACTGGGGCGTCGCCCGGGAACTGGCCCCGGGCGGCGACGCCGACTTGGTCCTGCCGCCGGTCGGGGAGCCGCCGCAAGCCGCCTGGTGCCTGGGGGAGGGTCGTGGCGCAGCGGGTCCCGTGCGAGTGGAGGTGGAGGACGCGGGGGATTGCCCGCAGTACCTTGCCGCGGTGGTTACGGACGTGGTTGTGGGGCCATCGCCGACGTGGTTGGCGCAGCGGCTGCGTGCCGTGGGTCTCCGTCCGATCAACAACGTCGTCGACGTCACGAACTACGTGCTGTACGAGCTCGGGCAGCCGCTGCATGCCTTCGACCTGGCGCGGCTGGCCGGGCCGATGTTGCTTGTGCGTCGCGCCCGGGCGGGGGAGCGTCTGGTGACGTTGGACGGGGTTGAGCGCCGGCTGGATTCGGAGATCCTGGTCATCGCCGATGCCGACGGCCCGGTGGCGGTCGCCGGTGTGATGGGTGGGGCGGCCACGGCGGTCCGTCCCGAGACGACGGCGGTGGTGCTCGAGTGCGCCGAGTTTGCGCCCGCGCGGGTGCGGCGGGCGGCGCGGGGACTCGGGTTGGCAACGGACGCGGCCCAGCGGTTCGAACGCGGCGTCGACGCCGGCGGCTTGGAACGGGCCCTCCGCCGCGCGCTCGAGTTGCTCCTCGCCACCGCCGGTGGCCAGGTGGCGGAGCCTCTGCTGCGCCTTGGGCGGGCGCCCGCGCCGCGTGCGCTCACGTTGCGAGCCGAGCGGGCGCGCCGGGTGCTTGGGGTCGGCTTCGAGCCGCGGACGATGGCCGCCGTGCTCGCGCCGCTGGGCTTCGCGCCGCGCCCGGAGGCGGGGGAAGTACGGGTGCAGGTGCCGCTGTGGCGGGCGGACGTGCAGGAGGAGATCGACCTCGTGGAGGAGGTGGCGCGTCGCTGGGGCTACGATCGCTTTCCGGCGGAGCTGGCGCCCTTCCGTCCGAGCGCTGTGCTCGAGGACCCGCAGGTCGAGGTCGAACGGCGGCTCCGCCGTTGGGGCCTTCGTTGGGGCCTGATGGAGGCCCGGACGGCCGCCTTTGCCCCGCCGGCACCGCACCGCGTGGCGTTGCCGCATCCGTTGTCGCAGGAGGAAAGCCACCTCCGCGACTCGGTCGCCGGTGGTCTCGTTCGACGGCTGGCGTACAACGCGGCTCGGGGCGTGCGCCACGTTCGGCTGTTCGAATTGGGGACCGCGTTCCAGCGCAACGGGGACGCGATCGGGGAAGAACGGCGACTGGGCGTGCTGGTCTTTGGCGACCGGATGCCGCGCCACTGGTCCGGCCCGTCGGAGCCTTGGTCGTTCTGGGACGTCAAGGGCATGGCGGAGGAACTGGCGGCCGCCTGGGGCCTGGAATGGGGCGAGGGGATCCCGACGCCGCCCGAGCTTGACGACGACCTGCGCGTCGCCGCCCGCAACGCCGCGGGCACCGTCTGGGTGGCGGCGGGCCGGCTGCGCCCCGACGCGTGGGACCGACCGGCGTGGGCGGGGGAGGCCTGGGTGCTCGAAGCACGACCGCCGACGACGTGGCCGGCGGACGAGCGGCGCTATCGCCCGCTGCCGGAGTTCCCCGCCGTCGAGCGCGACCTGGCCCTCGTCGTGCCGGACGAACTGCCGGCCGCGCGGGTGGAGGCGCTGCTGCGGCAAGCGGCGGGGAAGCATCTGGAGGCGCTCTTTCCGTTCGACGTCTACCGCGGCCCCCACGTGCCGGCCGGTCATCGCAGCATCGCCTGGCGGTTGCGCTTCCGGGCGCCCGACCGCACCCTCACCGACGACGAGGTCGAGCGCGCCGTTTCGGCGGCGCTCCGTCGGCTCGAGGAGGAGCTGGGTGTTCGGCGTCGCTGAGCCGGATCCCGAGGCCCTGGCGGCCACGTGGGCCGAGTTGGAAACGACCGCGGCCGACGTCGGGGCCGCGTTGGCGCATTGGCGTGCCCGAGCCCTGCGCGCGGAAGCCGAAGCGGCAGAGTGGCGCCGTCGCTACGAGGCGAGTTCGAGCACCGACACCGCCGCGACCTTGGCCCGGCTCGAGGAGGAGAACCGCGCGCTACGCGAGCGCATACTAGAAGCCCGGGCGCGGGTGCAGCGGCTGCTGGCCCGCCTTCAGGCCCTGGAGCGGCCATGACGCGGCGAACCGTAACCGTGGAGATCGGCGGCGAAACCTACACTTTGCGTACCACCGCGTCGCCCGAGTACGCGCGACAGGTGGCCGCCTACGTCGATGCCACGCTTCGCCGCGTGGGCCATGCGGCCGCTCGGGCTCCCCACCGCGCGGCCGTGCTGGCGGCGTTGCTGATCACCGACGAGTTGTTCCAAAGTCGGGCCCGTTGGGCCCGACGACTCGCCGAGACGGAACGTCGGGCCCAGGCGCTGACGGAGCGGCTGCGCGCCGCGCTCGACGCCCCGCCGGAGGGTCGGGCATGAGCCTCGGGCTGACGGCGGCCCTCGTCCTCGCCGCGGCGGCCCTCGGCGTCGTTGCTGGCGTGAGTTGGGTCCAGGCCCGGCTGCGACGGGTTCGGCGCGACGCCGCAGCGGAGGCCGAGCGCATCCTCGCCGAGGCCCGCCAACGAGCGGAGCAGGAGCGCCACACGCTCGTCGTCGAGGGCAAGGAGGCCGCCTTCCGAGCCAAGGAGGCGTGGGAACGCGAGGAGGCCCGCCGCCGCGAGGAGATCGAGCGCGCGGAGCGCCGGCTCGCCGACCGGGCCGAGCAATTGGAGCGCAAGGCCCAACGTCTGGAGGAGCGAGAGCAGGTGCTGCAGCGGCGTCAGGCCGAGTTGGTCCGGCAGCGACGACTGCTCCATGCAGAGCGCGAGACGCTCGACCGCGAGCGCCGCGATGTCGACCGCCGGCTCGAACAGCTTGCCGGCCTCACGCGCGACGAAGCACGCGCCCTGTTGCTTCAGCAGCTCGAAGAGGAGGCGCGGGCGGAAGCCCAGCAGCGAGCCCGCGAAATTCGCGAGGAGGCCCGTCGCCAGGCGGAGCGCGAAGCGCGGGAAATCGTGGCCCTGGCGATCCAGCGTGTGGCCGTCGATCAGGCGCTCGAGAGCACCGTCTCCGTCGTGGCGCTGCCGTCCGACGACATGAAGGGTCGCATCATCGGACGGGAAGGGCGTAACATCCGGGCCTTCGAGCAACTCACCGGCGTCGATCTCGTCATCGACGACACGCCCGAGGTCGTCGTCCTCAGTTGCTTCGACCCGGTACGGCGCGAAGTGGCCCGGCTCGCGCTCGAGCGGCTCGTGGCCGACGGGCGCATTCATCCCAGTCGGATCGAGGAGATCGTCAGCCGCAGCCGGAAAGACGTGGAGCGGGGCATGGTCGAGGCCGCCGAGGAGGCGCTCTACGAGCTGGGCATCCACGGCGTGCATCCGGAAATCGTCAAGGTGTTGGGGCGGCTCAAATACCGCACCTCGTACGGGCAGAACCAGCTGCAGCACGCCCGGGAGGTCGCGTGGTTGGCCGGCACGATGGCCGCGGAACTAGGCTTCGACGTCACCCTGGCGAAGCGGGCGGGTCTGCTCCACGACATCGGCAAGGGGCTGACCCACGAGCACGAGGGTTCCCACGTGGAGCTTGGCTGGGAACTTTGCCGCCGCTACGGCGAGCCTGACGTCGTCCTCAACGCGATCCGTGCGCATCACGACGAGGAACCTCACCGCTACCCGGAGACGTTTCTCGTGACGGCGGCGGATGCGATCTCCGGTGCCCGTCCCGGTGCGCGACGAGAGATGTTCGAGACGTACGTCAAGCGGCTCGAGCGGATGGAGCAGATCGCCAACTCCTTTCCGGGGGTCGAGCGGTGCTTCGCCGTGCAAGCGGGGCGGGAGCTTCGCATCCTCGTGCTTCCGGACCGGGTGAACGACGACGAGGCGGTGCGGCTGGCCGACCAGGTGGCCCGTCGCATCGAGGAGGAGTTGCAGTACCCCGGGCAGATCAAGGTGGTGGTCATCCGCGAGACGCGGGCGACGAACTTCGCGCGTTGAGGGAGCGTTGCGGGTGCTTGCGATCGGGGACGTGGTGGGGCGACCGGGCCGACAGGCGTTGGCCCGGGGGTTACCGGCCTTGCGAGCGCGCTACGCACCCGACGTGGTGATCGTCAACGCGGACAACGCCGCGGGAGGCCGCGGGCTGACACCGGCCGTGGCCGATGAATTGTTCGCCCTAGGGATCGACGTCCTCACCGGCGGCGACCACATCTGGGACCGGCGCGAAATCCTGCCGCTGTTGGACCGGGAGCCGCGGCTGCTCCGACCCGCCAACCTGCCCGCCGGCAATCCCGGGCGTGGGGTAACCGTTGTCGCCGGCGCCGCCGGGCGCCTTGGGGTGCTCCATTTGCAAGGGCGGATCTTTCTCGATCTGGCCGACGATCCTTTTGCCGTGGCCGACGTCGTGCTTGCCGAGCTTGCCGGCCGCGTCGATGCGATCGTCGTCGACTTCCACGCCGAGGCGACGAGCGAAAAAGAGGCCTTGGCCTACTATCTCGATGGCCGTGTGGCCGCGGTGCTCGGCACGCACACGCACGTGCAGACGGCCGATGCCCGCCTCTTGCCGGGGGGCACGGCCACGATCACGGACCTGGGCCGGACGGGTCCGGTGGGCGGCGTTCTTGGCCTCGACGCGGAGGCGGCCGTGCGGTGGTTGCGGCGGATCCATGGGGGGGCGCGAGCCGAACCGGCCGCGGGTCCGGTCGAAGTCCAAGGAGCCTTGGTCGAGATCGACGTGGGCACGGGGTGCGCCCGGTCCCTCGCACCGATTCGCTGGAGCGATGAGCGCTCGCTTGCTTGATGGTCAGAAATGGAGCGCCGAGCTGCGCCGGCAGCTGGCCGCGCAGGTCCTGCGTTTGCGCGAGGCGGGGGTCGTGCCCGGGCTGGCCGCGGTGCTCGTTGGGGACGACCCCGCCAGCCACGTTTACGTCCGGGGCAAGACGCGCGCATGCCGCGAGATCGGTATCGCCGATCGTACCTTCCGCCTGCCGGCCGACGCGCCCCAAGCCGAACTCTTCGGCCTCCTCGATGGGCTCAACGCGGATCCCACCGTCCACGGTATTTTGGTGCAGTTGCCGCTGCCGTCGCATCTCGACCCGAAGGCTGTGCTGGCGCGGATTCATCCCCGCAAGGATGTCGACGGCTTCCATCCGCTCAACGTCGGGCGGGCGTTCGTTGGCGACCGGCGTGCCCTGTTGCCCGCCACCCCCGCGGGCATCCTAGAGCTGCTGCGGCGCGAGGGGATCGGCACCGAGGGTCGGCACGTCGTCATCGTCGGGCGGAGCCTTATCGTCAGCAAGCCGCTGTTCTCTTTGTTGGTGGCGCCGGGGCCGAACGCGACCGTGACGATGACCCACAAATACACGCCGAATCTGGCCGACCACACCCGACAGGCGGACATTCTGGTGGTGGCCGTCGGCAAGCCCGGGCTCATTACGGCCGACATGGTGAAACCTGGGGCGGTGGTCGTCGACGTGGGCATCAACCGCGTACCCGATCCCGCGGCGCCGAAGGGCTATCGGGTGGTGGGCGATGTCGATTTCGCGGCCGTGGCGCAGGTGGCCGGCGCCATCACTCCGGTTCCGGGTGGAGTCGGGCCGATGACGGTGACGATGCTGCTTCGCAACACGGTCCGGGCGGCGCGCTGGTGGGCGCGCCGGCAGGCCCGGGTGGGACGGTAGCCGATGGAGTGGGCGACGACGAAGGCGCAGGTTCGCGCAGCGGTGCGCGCTCGCCGCGCGGCGGGTCAGCGCATCGCGCTGGTACCCACCATGGGCTACCTGCACGAGGGGCACCTGCGGTTGGTGGATCGGGCTCGCGAGCTCGCCGACTGGGTGGCCATGTCGATCTTCGTCAACCCGCTGCAGTTTGGCCCTGGGGAGGACTTCGCTCGATACCCGCGCGACCTCGAGCGCGACCGCGCCCTGGCCGCGAACCGCGGTGTCGACTTCCTCTTCGCCCCCTCGGTCGAGGAGATGTACCCCGGCGGCGCACCGTGGGTGGCCGTGGTGCCCGAACAGGGCGCCGACGTTCTCTGCGGCGCGGCCCGGCCCGGCCACTTCCGCGGTGTGCTGACCGTGGTAGCGAAACTATTTCACCTGTTCGAGCCGGACGTGGCGGTGTTCGGCCGGAAAGATTTCCAGCAGACCGTGCTGGTGCGCCGCATGGTGGAGGATCTGGACATCCCCGTGCGCATCGAGGTCGTCGACACGGTGCGCGAATCCGATGGCTTGGCGCTAAGTTCCCGCAACGTCTATCTTGCCCCCGACGAGCGGCGACGCGCGACCGCGTTGCCGCGGGCGTTGGGGTACGCCCGCGCGTTGTTCGACGCCGGTGAGACCGATCCGGTGACGCTGGCCGCGGCGGTGCGCCGTGTCCTCGCCGAGGCAGGTCTGGAACCGGAGTACGTGGCCGTCGTCGATCCCGCGACGCTGGAGCTCGTGCGGCGCGCGCGCATGGGCGACGTGCTTGCCGTGGCGGTGCGCGTAGGCGCCGCGCGGCTCATCGACAACACCGTCTTCGGGGTGGACGACGCCTTGCCCGCATGAGACGCACATTGTGCAAATCGAAGATCCATCGCGCGGTCGTCACCGGGGCGCAGCTCCACTACGTCGGCTCGATCACGATCGACGCCGAATTGATGCGCGCGGCTGACCTCGTGCCCTACGAGCAGGTGCAGGTGGTCAACGTGAACAACGGCGCGCGCTTCGAAACCTACGTGATTCCTGGCGCGCCCGGCTCCGGCGAGGTGTGCCTCAACGGAGCGGCCGCGCGGTTGGCCGTGCCCGGCGACCTCGTCATCGTGATCAGCTACGCCAGCTACGACGAGACCGAAGTGGTGGCCCACGCGCCCGTGGTGGTGTTCGTCGACGAGCGCAACCGGATCACGGCCGTGGCGAACGAGCCCGTGGCCTGGGCATGACCGCCTGGAGCGCGGTCGTGGTGGCCATACCAAGCCCGCCGTCCTGGCGCTCGCGGCTCCCGGTGCCGTGGCATCCGCTGGCCGGGCGACCGATCGCGTGGCACGCGCTACGGTGGTTGCAGCGGGTCGGCGCCCGGCTGCGCGAACTGCGTTGGTGGGGCGAAGGGGATTGGGATCCTGCCTGGGCCGACGGGGTGCCGGTGGACGGCGGGCCGGGCTCGGGCGATCCGCCCGTGGCGATGGCGCTGATCGACGCCGCGGCACCGCTGCTCGCGGATCGTGCGGCGGCGCTGGTGGCCGAAGCGCCCGGCCGCGCGCTCGGCTGGGCGGGGCGGCCGGCCTTGGTTTGGGCCGACCCTGTCCTCGCCTGCGCCGCCTTGGAGCGGCCAGAACCGTTGCGGTGGGCAGCGGAGGAGCTTGGCGCCGCCGCCTGGATCGAGGACGCCGAGGAAGGCCTCGTCGTCGCCGACCGGGCCGATCTTGCTCTGGCCGCCCGACGGCTGCGCGACCGCTTGGTCCGTCGGCAGATGGACGCTGGCGTCACGTTCCTGCTCCCCGAGACCGTGTGGATCGACGTCGATGTGCGCATCGGCCGCGACTCGGTCGTCTATCCCGGCGCGGTGCTGGAGGGAGCCACGGAAATCGGCGAGGAGGTCGTCATCGGGCCTGGGTGCCGCTTGATCGACGCACGGGTGGGCAGCGGTGCCGAGCTCAAGGGCTGGAATTACGTCGTGCGGGCGCACATCCGCAATCGCGCCGTGTTGGAGCCCTATGTCCGTCGTGGCATGGACTGACGCCGACCCGATCGCCGCGGCGGCCAGCGGCGCGCTACCTCCGTGGGCCGAGGTACGGCCAGGTCGGCGCGCTCATCTGGTGCGGGTGGCGGGGTTGCTGGAGGCCTGGGCGCGCGCTTCGGGGCGCCCAGAAGAAGAAATTCGACGGTGGCGTGCCGCCGGCATACTCCATGATGCGCTGCGCGACGCCGATCCCGACCACCTCCGGCCCTGGGTCGAACCACGCTTTCTCCACTGGCCACCCGCGCTGTGGCACGGACCGGCGACGGCGGCCCGGTTGGGCGAGGCCGTCGACGCCGACGTGCGACAAGCTATTGCCTACCACAGTGTCGGGGCGGGGGATCTCGGCGAGCTCGGGCGGGCGCTCTACCTCGCCGACTTCCTCGATCCGGCCCGCGCGTGGGGACGTCAATGGCGGGCCGCGCTGCTGGCCCGGCTGCCGAGCGAGTTGGGGGCGGTGCTCGAAGAGGTGGTGGCGGCGCGGCTAGGGCATCAGTTGCGCCAAGGGTGGCCCTTGCTTCCCGAGGCGGTGGCCTTTTGGAATCGGTGCGTGCGGTGACATCCGACCGTTTGCGCGCGGGGTGGGCGACGCTGAGCTTGGGCGGCCTCTTTCTGGTCGTCGGCGGGCTGCTGGTCAGCCTCGTGCTCGGTCTGCGCCGCCCAGTCGGCCCAGCGACCGATGGAGCGGCGCCCTCCATCCCCGGCCGCGCGCAAGTCGAGGTGCTCAACGGCTCGGGGCGCCGAGGCCTGGCCCGCGCCGCCGTGCGCCGCCTGCGGCGCGCCGGGTGGGATGTGGTCGCGTACGGCAACGCGCCGCCGGCCGCGCGCTCGGAGGTGATCGCCCGCCATGGCCGTCTGGATCAAGCACGGCTCGTTGCCGACCTGCTCGGGCTGACGCGGGTGCGCGCCGCGCCCGACAGCGGCCGCTGGGTTGACCTCACCGTGGTCCTGGGTGCGGACGCACCCCCCATCGGGCCAACGGCGCCGCGGGCGCGCGCACAGCCGTAGTCTCGGCACGCAGCTGCCCACACGCCGCGGCGATGTCCCGTCCGCGGGGTTCGCGCACGGAGACGGCTACGCCGCGGCGCTCGAGTCGAGCGGCGAAAGCGCGAATGCGCTCCGGCGGCGACGGCTCCCAGGCGACCGCGGGGATCGGGTTGAAGGGAATGAGGTTCACCAGCGCACCGAACGAGCGCGCGTGCTCGGCCAGCTCGTCGGCCAGGGGGAGCGCGTCGTTGACGTCCCGAATGAGCACGTACTCAAAGGTGATGCGCCCTTTGCCGGCGGCATCGAACACGCGGAGCGCTTCCAACAACTCTGGCAGCGGGTACTTCCGTTCGATCGGCATGAGCTGCGCACGGAGCTCGCTGTTGGGCGCATGCAGGGAAACCGCCAACCGGAACGGCTCCGGCCGTCGCGCCATCTCTAAGATCCCGGGCACGATGCCCACGGTGGAGACGGTAATGCGGCGAGCACCGAGCCCGAGGCCCGCGTGCAGGGTCTCCAGGCTCGGCCAAAGCGCGCTGCGGTTGAGCAGCGGCTCGCCCATGCCCATGAAGACGACGTTCGTAATCGGACCGTAGCCATGCGCCGCCGCCCACGCGCGCGCGCCACGAACTTGGGCAACGATCTCGCCGGCGCGCAGCTGACGCCGGTAGCCCATCCAGCCAGTGGCGCAAAAGGCGCACGCCATGGCACAGCCCGCCTGACTTGAGACGCACAGCGTCACCCGCCGGCCCGCCGGAATGAGAACCGACTCGACGAGCTCGCCGTCGGGCAATTTCCACAAATGTTTGGCGGTCCCGTCACGGGACCGGGCCACCCGCACCGTCGCCAATCGCGTCACCGCGAACGCTTCCGCCAACGCGCCGCGCTCCGCCGCCGGCAAATCCGTCATGGCGGCGAAGTCGTCGACGTCGCGCCGGTAGAGCCACGCGAGCACCTGACGCGCGCGGTAGGCGGGCTGACCGCGCCCGCGGAAGTGCGCTTCCAGGGCTTCCTGAGCCCGGTGCGGGGCGAGGTCCAGCAGGTCCGTCATAGCGCCTTCTATTCCCCCGCGACGACGGCGGGTTCCGGTGGGTCAGATGCCGCGCCACAAGCCTCCGTCGACGGGAATCGCCGTGCCCGTTAGGTAGCGGGCCCGGTCGGAGACAAGGAAGGCGACGAGGTCCGCCACGTCCTGGGGGTCGCCCAGCCGGCCCAAGGGGATCTGCTGGGCATACTCCGCAAGAACGGTCTCGGGCTCGCGCCCCTCCCGACCGGCGCGCTCGCGCGCGAGTTCCTCAAGGCGCCGCGTGCGGATGTACCCGGGGAGAACGGTGTGGCAGAGAACGTTGTGCGGAGCAAGCTCCACCGCCATCGCCTTGACGAAGCCCAGCACCCCAGCGCGCGCGGTGGTCGACAGCACCAAGCCCGGCATCGGCTGCCGGGCGGCGACGGAGGCGATGGCGACGAACCGCCCCCAACGTTGGCGCTTCATGTGCGGGATGACGGCTTTCGCCAGGCGCACCGTGCCGAGCAGGTTGAGCTCAAGGGCATAGCGGAACTGATCCAGCGAGCTGGTCTCCACGGTGGTGACCGGCGGTCCTCCGGCGTTGGCCACGGCGATGTCCACCCGACCCCAGCGTTGCGCGGCCTCCTCCACGACCTGCTCGAGGGAACCTTCCTGCGTGACGTCGGCGACCAAGGGGAGGACGGTGGCGCCCGTTTCCCGCCGAATCTCTTCCGCCGCCTCGCGCAGCCGCGGAAGCGACCGCGCGGCAAGAACCACACGCGCGCGCTCGCGAGCGAGTTCCCGCGCAATGGCCTTGCCGAGGCCGCGACTTCCGCCGAGCACAACCGCAACCCGATCCCGCAATCCCAGCTCCATGCAATTGCCCGTACCGCGTGGAAGGTCAATAATATACGGCGAATTATCAGCGGCACCAACCGCGCGCACGGCCCGAGCGTCCCGATGACACCCGAGCGATTCGCCCGACGGAGAGAACGGTTTTTGACCCGTCTTCGGGGCGGTGTGGCGCTGCTTTGCGCCGCTCCGGTGCGGTACCGCTCCCGCGACAGCGAGTATCGGTACCGGCAAGACAGCGACTTCTTCTACCTCACCGGCGTTGAGGAGCCGGGCGTCGTCGCGGTCCTCACACCCCACGATCCAGAACACCGCTTCACCCTCTTTTGGCCGTCGCGGGATCCCGAGCGGGAACGGTGGGACGGGCCGCGGCTCGGTTTGGAGCAGGCACGCCAGTGCCACGGTGCCACAGCCATCTATCCGGTCGAGGAGATCGTGCAACGGCTCGACGCCCTGACCGCCCCGGCCACGCATCTGGTTTACAGCCTGGGCAGCCATCCCGACCTCGATCGCTGGGTGGTGGAACGGTTCCGGCAGTGGCGCCGCGTTCGGCCGCGGGAGGGTCGGCCGTGGAGCGGGGTGCGCGAACCCGCTTGGCTGCTAGCGGAACAGCGTCTGATCAAGGACGCCGACGAGCGGGTGGCCATCGCCACGGCGGCGGCCGTGAGCGTGACGGCCGTGCGCACCGCCCTGGCCCACGCCGTCCCCGGCCTGGGCGAGTGGGAACTCGAGGCGATGGTCGAAGGCGCCATGCGGGCCGCGGGCGCCACCGCGCCGGCCTTCCCGACGATCGTCGCCTCCGGCCCCAACGCGACCGTGCTCCACTACCGCGCCAATCGCCGGCGCATCGAACGCGGCGACCTGGTGCTTCTCGACGCCGGGGCCGAGTGGCGGGGATACGCCGCCGATCTGACCCGAACCTTTCCAATCGACGGACGGTTCACCCCGCCGCAGCGCGAACTCTACGAGGTGGTGCGTCGTGCGTTGGAAGCAGCCCGCGCCGCGGTGCGCCCGGGCGCCGCGGTCGACGATCCCCACCACGCTGCCCTGGGCGTTCTGGTTGACGGTTTAATCTCCCTCGGGTTGCTGCCGGGCCCGCCGGAGGAGGTGCTGGCAGCGAAGACGTATCGGGCGTTCTTTTGGCACCAAACCTCCCACTGGATCGGTCTCGACGTGCACGATCCGGGCCCCTATCGTCGCGGGTCGAGTCCCGTGCGACTTCGGCCGGGCATGGCGCTCACCGTGGAACCCGGTCTGTACGTGCCACCCGATGCCGATGCGCCGGAGCGATACCGCGGCCTCGGCATTCGGCTCGAGGATACCGTGCTCGTCACCCGTCACGGGGCGGAGGTTCTCACGGCCGCCTTGCCCATCGATGCCGACGAGGTCGAAGCCCTGGTGGGCCAGGCGTTGGCCAGCGCTGACCGATGACGAAGCCTCCCGCCGGGTGCTGGCCAACGGCAACGTCGCCGCGCCGGGCCAAGGACCCACGCGGAAACCGGGCTGGGGCATCGAGAGGCACGGCCCGTCGTCCAAGGGAATGTGCGTTCCTTTTTTGACGCCAGTTCGCAACCCCGACGGGAGGGTCGAAGCCGCTTTGGTGCAGCCGGTCTGCGGAAAGGCGGGGACCGATGGGGGCGCGTCTCGTCCCTCTGGTTGGCTCTTTTCCGGGGTGGTAGGCCCCGTAGGCATCGGCGACCCCACCCGTCCGATCGGCTGCCTCCGACGTATGGAACGTCCTCCAGGAGGCGGACCTGCGCGGATCCCGGCGGAGGCCACGCGAACGCCGAGTGGCCGTGCCGTCCGCGTCAAACGGCGTGCACCTCGACGAGTACGACAGTGATGTTGTCCGGTCCGCCGCGGTGATTCGCCAGGGTGACGAGCGCCTCGGCGCGTTCGTCTAGCGGGGTGGGCGCGTCGAGAATCGCAGCAAGCGTGGCGTCGTCCACGACGTTCGTCAGTCCGTCGGTCGCGAGGACCCACAGATCTCCCGGCTGCAACGTACCGGCGCGTACGTCGGGTTCGCTCCAACCTTGCGCGCTGAGGACGTGGAGCAGCACGTGCCGCAAGGGGTGGCGCGCGGCCACCTCGGGCCGGAGGCGGCCGGCCTCGACCAACGCTTGAACATAGGTATGGTCCCGCGTCAGTCGGCGCAGTTCCCCGCCTCGACGCAGGTAGGCGCGGCTGTCGCCGAGGTGGGCCAGAGCGTAGCGGCCCGAGGGGCGCAACAGGAGGGCCGTCAGGGTCGTGCCCAAATCGCTGGCCTCCGCGTGTGCGCGGGCGTAGGCGACGATCCGGTCGTAGGCGACCCGGATGGCGCGCCGAAGCAAAGCGGGCGGGTCGGTGTCGCGGGTCGGGTCCTCCTGCACCACCGCCACCACTGCCTCGGCGGCGATGCGGCTGGCGACTTCGCCGGCGGCGTGGCCGCCCATGCCGTCGGCGACGAGGAAAAGACCAAGCCGATCGTCGGCGATGTACGCGTCCTCGTTGGTGGGGCGAACGTGGCCAGGATGCGTGCGCGCGACACTGCGCCAAGCGAAGCGAGCCGTCACCGGCGCGCCCACAGCAACCATGTGATCAGCGCCAGCGCGAAGACCAACGCCAAACCCCACCACAGCACCGCCGGCACGGGGCTTTGCGCCGCCGAGAGCGGCGGCAACGGCGGTCGATCCTCCGCCTCCGGCGGCGGCCGGAAGTGGAGGCGGACCTTGCCCAGGGCAAGGGTCGCGCCGAAGGGCACCGGGGTGGGCACGCCCGGCGTCACGCGGATGTTCTCCACGAACGTGCCCGTAGGGCTATCGAGATCCTCGATCTCCCACTGGCGGAACCGATGCTGGAGGCGGGCGTGCTGGGGTGCTACGGAGGGATCGGGCAGCACCACATCGGCGTCGGGGGCCGACCCGAGCACCACGACGGATCCGGTCACCGGGATGGTTTCGTTGCTTCGCGGTCCGTCCCAGACCACGAGCGCGGCGCGTGGGCTCGAACCCTTGTCGGAGGCATCCGCCATAGCGGTCACCGAAGCCGGAAGCTAGGCGCGATCCGAGCAAGGAGCAAGATGCGCGCCTACCGCGGCACGGCGAACGTGAGCGTGGCCCAGTCCGAGACGTAATCGACGCTCGAATCCGGCGGCAATGCCCGCATGGCAATGAATTTGGCGTACCATACCCCTGGGGCGGTCAACCGTAGGCGGACCGTCCCCTGCGCGTCGGTCCGAAGACGCTGCACCGGCAATCGCCGGCCACGACGGTCGAGGCCGGCGGCGATCACAGTGACGCCCGGCGCCGGGGCACCCCGTACCCAGGCCTGCAACCGGAGCGTTTCCCCAGCCCGCAACCGGTAGGGGTGGTCCAGCGGCACGAGTTCCGCGGTGTGGCCGAGACGGCGCAAGGGCGCGTCGGTTCGCGTCGATCCCGCCTGCAGCAGGGCCTTGGCGTGCTTGGTATAGCGCTCCCTTGCCGATTGCTCGGTCCGACCCTGGCGCTGCCGGTCACGCCGGATATCGTCGAGGCCTTCCTCGCGCAGATAGCGGTCAAAGTCCGCAGCGGAAAGCTCAAGGGTGCGTGGATACAGCGCGACCCCAAGCACGTACGTGCCCGCCTGAGGGAGGCGGAAACGGAGGCGGGCGCTGTCGCCCTCGGCCCGCCAGCGGGCGATGGGCAATGCCTGCCGGCCGTGGGGCCCGACGAGCTCGAGTGCACGCACGCGCGCCGGTGCCACGGCCGCGTCGCTGCGGGTGAACGTGCCGTTGACCACCACGACCGCGACCTCTCGCCCCGGGGGCAGCAGGAATGCTTGCGGGCGCAGGAAGAGATCGTGGCCGGCTAACACCAGCGCGGCCCCCAAGCATCCCGCCGTCCCCCACCACCGTCGGCGGCTCATGACGTCGGCGGGTGTCCGTGGTGCGGCGGTCGGTCCGCCGGTGCAGGACGCGTGGGCGGTCGAGCCGGGCGCTGCGCTGGAGCCGTGGGCCGTCGCGCCGGCGGCGGCATGATCGCTTCCTCCCAAGAGGCGCGTTCCGCCTCCGGACGGGTGCGAAGGAAGGTGTCCCAGGCGCCGCGCAGCGTGGGGTCGGCTCGCAGCTGCTGCTGCACCAGCGGATCTCGCACCAAGCGTCGGAGTAGGGCCGCGGCGGCGGTATCGCGGGTCGTCGCCGGTGGGGGCGCCTGCCCCGTTGGCGGCGCTTGAAGGGGATCGCGCCCTGGCGCAGCGCTGTCGCCCGGAGTCGGATGCGCGTGCGATGACGTCGGCCGATCGGCACGGGCCACCGAGTCGGCGGCCTGGCTCGGCGGCTGGTCGTGCCCGTGCCCTCCCCGATGGATCTCCGCCATGGTCGCGCCGAGCGGCACCGTCGGGCGGGGCGGCTTGGGCAGCAGACCCCAGGCGGGACCGCCCATGTTGTGGATTCCCATGGCCTCGGCCATCTGCCGCCAAGACGCCACGTCCATCACCGCGGTCGTGTCGTCCCGGTAGCGGCGGAGCGCCCGAAGGATTTCGTCACGTTTGCGCTCTCGTGGCACTCGGTCGGAGACAAGAATGTCGCTGATGACGTCGTGCAACGAGTGAAGGTTGTCAAACACGGCCGCCACCTCGGGGTAGCGCGCAGTAAACGTGGGCGCCACGGCCGGTGTCATCGGCATCAGATAGGGCATGGAGCGCGGCGGATCCCCCAACATTTGCCAAAAGCGAGCGACGGCCTCCTGCACACCCCGAGCCCGTTCGGCGGGCGTACGGCCCTGCATCAGCGGTTCGTAAAGGCCCACTTGGAGCCAATGGTAGGCCCAGATCAGGCCGTTGAATTTCGGGAACGCGCGCCGAAACGCCACCGAGTACGGCTGCCCCTCCATCAGCTCCATGCTTTTGGGGCGCGTGCTCAACGCCAAGTCCTGCCGACTCCGGTAATAGCGGAGCACCTCCGCCATGGCGCGGTTTTTCTCCTCGGCGGACAACCGCTCGTCCGCCAGGATGTCGTAGGCCTGGCGGTGGAGTACGTGGGCCCATTCGAAGGCGAGTTTCGCTTCGGGCACGAGCTTCGTGTACTCCGGTGCGATGGCCGCTTCCTCCAGGGGGAGCGCCGGGGGATGGCGCAGCAGCTGCGTCGTAAGGAAGCGGTACTGCTGATCTTCCAACGCCGGTCGCGCCCGCTCGAGCGGCAGCCGCCACAGGAGTTCGTACAGGATGGCGTGCCCGTAGTCGAACGCGTTGAAGAGCCGATCGGCGTCGGGGTAGGTGCGGCGGAATGCCCAGTTGTGGCTGGCGGACAGGTAGAATTGCTCGAAGAGCCCCCCCTGGGCGGCGGCCGTGGCCGGCATCGTTGCCAACAGGATGGCCCAGCCGAGTCCCCACCGACGGCGCGTTCGGCGAACCGTTGCTTGCGTCATCGTCGCACGGAATTCCGTTTTCGGTCCAGCGGCGATCAGAAGCCCGGGATCCAGGCGCGCCGGGCCACGACCGTCGAGGCGCCGAGGGTGAAAATCCAAGCTGGATCGGATCCGCGGAGGCGACGCCCCAGGCCTACGTCCACGGCCGTGAAGGGGTTCAGTTGCCGACGCAGCCCGACGGCCAGCGTGAGCGTGTGCGGCGCCGCGGGCTGGCGCGGTCGCTCCACCAGCGCCTCGACACCGACGAGAAGCGAGCGCAGCGGCCACGTTCGGTCCGCCGCCACGCCGACTCGCCACCGGGGCGGGCCTTCGGGGTCGCGGACGGGCGCTGGTGGCCCGGCCGTTGCCTCCGCGTTCAGATGCAGGCGCAGCGCCGGCCAAGTGCGAGTCGCCAAGGCCCGCAGCGTCGCCGTGGCCGGTCCTTCTCGGGGTGCGACGCCGTCGACGGCAACGCCGATCGCGGGCGCTCGTCGACTCTCCCAGAGCAACTGGTAGAGCAGGCCGCCTTCCAGGCCCTCCACCTCGAGCCGACGCTCTCCCACCGCGTCGGTGTAGCCGAACGGCGCACCCAACTCCACCTGGAGCCGCGGCGCCAGGCCGTAGGCCAACTCGGGCACCCAACTCCAGCGCCAGACGCCGGGTGCGGGGCGCTCCAATCGCAGGGTGGCCAGCTGCAGCTCGAGTGCGTATCGTTCGGTGGGATAGGGATCCTCGACGGTCAACGGCCGACCCCGATCGAGGTTGTAGTAGTCCGTTTGGGCCATCGTCGCGGCCGGCATCAGCAGCAACGCCGCGACCAACGTGCCCGCGCATCGGTTCGTCCCCCGATGTCTCTCCATGTCCCGTTGGCGTTGTTTGTCGGAGCGAGGTGCACCCACGATAGCATACCCGCGGGAAGAAAAAAGAGCCCGCTCCGCCGAGCGGGCTCCCAGGAAACGAACCGGCCGTCAGGGCCGGTAGTACGGGTTGCCCTGACGTTCCGCCAGCGTAATCGGCCAGCACTCTTGATCGCCGTACGTCTCGCCGGCCACGCCGCCCGGGTACGGTCCGGTGGGGAAAAGGTTCAAATTGTAGAGACGCTTGTAGCGCCGTAGGTCACCCAACCGTTGACCATTGAGAAAGAAGTCTCGCGCTCGCTGTTCCCGCAACGCGGCCAGATACTGTTCCGGCGTGGGATTGGTCAGCGGCGCTTGGCCCCCAATGGCCCGGCGTTGGTTGACGAAGGCCACATTGTCGGCCGACAGACCTTCGGCCTCCGCGCGGATGTAGCGCGCCTCCAGGCCGCTGGCCAGACGCACGCTGGCCGAGCGGGTGAATTCCCCGCCCGGAAGCGTCCCGGTATAGGTGCTGAAGGCGGACGGGGAATTCGGCACGAACGCCAAGGCGCCGTTCATGGTGCGTTCCGTCTGCGGCGGATGCGGCACCCGCGGGTCATTGAGACCTTGGAAGGGCGTGTTGCTCACCGAGGCGCTGACGTTGGAGGCTCCTTCCGCGAAGCGGTTGGAGAAGGGGTTGTATTCGCGGCTGCTGTTTTCGGAGTGCCAGACGCGGAATTCGAAATTCGCGGGCACGGCCGCAGCGAACTGAAGCACCAAGGTGCGATTGCCGAGGTTCAGCGCTGCCCGGGCCGCGCCCACGCGCGCCAGGTTGGCGACGGAGTCGGCGCCGTTGCGCACCGCGGCCACGGTCGTGGCGGCTTTGGCGGCCTCGGCCACGGCGATCGCCTGCTGGAAACGATCGATGGCCATCTGCAGCAGCTCGTCGCTTCGGTACGGACGGCTGAGGTTGATCGGCGTCTCGCACAGCGCTTCGCCCATCAGCGTGTAGGTGTAGCCGCCGTACGCCAGAACGCGCGCCAGCCGCAGGTCCCTCGCGGCGGAGTCGCCGAGCAGGTTACGCAGTCGCGAGGCGATTCTGTCGGCCAGGAAGCGGGCTCGGTGCATCGGCGTGAAAAGGAACACGTTGTAGGTGCCACTCGTCTCGGGGATGCGCCGCAGGTCGATCTCCCGCTCCTCGAAATAGACGTGGTGGTTGTAGAGCTCGTCGGTGAACAGCGCCTGGTAGTAGGTGGAAAACATCGGCTGGAATTCACCGATGACCCCGTTCACCATGAGGTTGATGTAGCGGACGTCCTGAAGCGCCGCTGGGTCGATGGCGCCGGGGTTGCTCACCCGCAGGTCGCAGCCGCTTAGACCCAGCGTGGTGGCCAGGGCGATCGCAAGAGAGGAACGCATCGGGTCGGTCCTCCGCGCTAGAAGCTCACGTTGAGGGAGGCGCTCAGCCGGCGCAGCGAAGGCGCGGCGAAGGCATCCACGCGGATGAGGTTGCGCAGGCCGTACGTATTGACTTCGGGATCGATCCCGGAGTACCGCGTCCACTGGGCCAGGTTGCGACCCGCAACGGTGACGCTCATGGCCTGGCCACCGAAGCGCCGCGCCCAAGCGGACGGCAACGTGTAGGTGAGCAACACCTCCCGGAGCTTGACGAAGTCCGCCGGCTCGACGTACAGCCAGCGGACGGTTCGCCAGACCACCAACTCACGCTGCCGCACCGGATCGCTGAGGATGACCGGGTCGTTGACGCGCCAGCAATTGCTGTTGGCCGCCTGGCAGCGGTTGTACTCTTTGTAGTTGAAGAGGTAGTGCCCGCCCTGGTGGTCGAGAAGCACATACAGCCGCAGGTTGCTCCACAGGGTCAGTATTGCCCCAACCGATCTGCCGCGTGGGCTGTGCCGGCCCGATGTACTGCAGCGTGTCGAGCACCGGCGCGCCGTTGGCGTCGAGCGCGAACGTGCCGTCCGGATTGCGCAGTGGCGGCCGTTCGTAGTAGGCCGCCAGCGGCCGCCCCACGCGATGGCGCTGCATCCCCGGGCTGTAGACTTGGCCGCCCGGGATCACTTCCGTGATCGTCGGGTCGCCGAAGGAGACGAGCACGTTGCGGTTCGTGCTCGCCGTGAGTCGACTTTCCCAGCGCAACCACCGGGTGAGCACGGGGGTGGCCGTCAGCACCGCCTCGATGCCGGTGTTCTTGGTGGCGCCGATGTTCTTGAGCTGCGAGCCTGCGAATCCGGTCGACGGGGCCACGGGCACGGACTGGATGAGGTCCCGCATCCGCTTGTCGTAGTAGGTGAATTCCATCCCCAAGCGACCGTCGAACCACTCGGCGTCGAATCCCGCTTCCCATTCCGTACCGCGCTCCGGGCGCAGGTCGGGGTTGCCGAAGTTGCTCGTCCGGAGGGCGTTGCCCGTTGGCGGCGCCGCCCCGGGCGCGGGCGGGGCCAAGGTCACCCGATCGACCGTGTAGGTCTGCACCGCCACGTAGGGGTCGGGGGCGCGGCCCGCCTGGCCCCAGGCCAAGCGCACGCGCAGGTTCGTCACGTGCGCCCGATCAAACCAGGGCTGCAACCACGGCTCCTCCGACAGCACCCAGGAGAGGGACGCCTTTGGGTAGAGAATGATGTCGAAGTTCTCGCCAAAGGTGGAGTTGTCGTCGGCGCGCACGGCCGCGGTCAGGAACAGGCGGTCGGCGTAGCCGAGCTGCTCCTGGAGGTAGTAGCCGAGCGACTTGTTCTCGCTGAACGCGTTCGCGCCCTGGGTGCGCGCGGCCGTGCCGATGAGGGTGACGTCCGGCGCCCCCAGCCCCGTGCCGCTGGCGAAAAGGGTTTCTGTCCGCCTGGCGTTGTACTGGACGCCGAAGCTCGTGGTGGATTCGAGGTTCCACCCCGGCAGCCGTCGTCGCGCGCTCACGGCGTAGTCCGCCGTGTACACGTAGGTCCGCGGTACGCGCTGCGCGTGCAGCCCCTCGGGCACGTCAAGCGGCGTGCCCGCCTCGTAGAGAATCCACGCCAAGCTGCTCGTGTAATCGAGCCCCAAGGTCAATCGATGGATGAACCAGTCGAACGGCCGCCAGGTGAGCGTGGCCCCCGCGGTCACTCGGTCACTGCGCGTTTGATTGTTGTAGCGGTTCGATACCTCCGGCGTGGCCGTCCGCCACCAGGGGGGTTCCGGCGGCCCGGACACCTTCGCTCGCCCAGGTTGCCCCCGCATCGCGCTGAGGATGAGCCCGCTGCCTGCCTCGTCACCCAGCGGCAGCCGAAGATGGTTGCGGATCAGGTTTGTGGTCACCAGGAAGTCGAACTTCCGGCTCGGCTCCACGGTGAAGTTCGCCCGAAGGGAGCGCCGTGCAGTGAAGCTCTTGAAAAAGACCCCCTCTTCATCGTCGATGTCACCGGAGACGTAGAACGAGAAGCGCTCCGCGCCTCCGCGAACGGACAGGTTGAGGCGGCGCAGTTGCCCCACGCGCAGAGCGCGGGGGTCCTCTCGAAGCGGGTTGTCGCGCAGGACGGTGCCCTAGGGTACCCCCTGGCAGCCAGGCCACGTTTGGGGCTGCGCGATCTTGGCGGAGTCGCAAAGGGTGTAGTTGTCAGGGATCGTCAGGTTCCAGTCCGTGCGCCCCGTTTCCAGCCGCGCCGTCCAGCGGGTCGCCTGGCGACCGCGGGCGCCGCGCTTCGTGATGATCTGAATCACGCCGGTGGCCGCGTCGGCGCCGTACAGCGTGGCCGCCGCCGGTCCCTTGATGACCTCGATCGACTCGATGTCTTCGGGGTTGATCAGGGAGAGGGCCGACGTGCCCTGGCCCGCCTGGGCGCTGACGCCCGCACCCGCCGGGGTGAAGTTGCCCAAATCGTCGCTGTTGTATCGCACGCCGTCAACGTAGATGACGGGTCGGTTGCCGAAGAAGGAGCCCGTGCCACGGATCCGAATGTCGGGCGCCGCGCCCGGCGTGCCGGCGTTGAGGAGAATCGTCAGGCCCGGCGCTTTGGCTTGCAACAGCTCGGCAACGTTGCTGATCGAGTTTTCGTCGACGATCCGGGCTGCGTCGATCCGGGTGACGGCGTTGCCGAGCACCCGTCGCTGCGTCGCCTGCGGGGTGCCGGTGACGACGAGCTCCTCGAGGTTGAGCGCGGCCGGCGCCAGGGCCACGTCCCAGGTGATCGTTTGACCGGCGGCTACCGTCACCGCGCGTTGCTGGGAGGCGTAGCCGACCCGGCTGACGCGCAGCGTGTGGGTGCCCGGGGGTTGAAGCAGCTCGTAGCGACCCTCGGCGCCGGTGATCGCACCGATGTTCGTGTTGGGCACGAAAACTTGCGCACCAACCACCGCGGCACCGGTACGCTCTTCCACAACGCGACCGCGCACCACCCCCTGCGTTTGGGCGGAGAGAAAGGAAGGGAAGGAGAAAAGCAAGGCCACCAGGAGACCGACCCGAGACCGCGCCGATGGCACGGCCTCCACGACGTGGCGACAATACGGCATGCGAGCGCCTCCCGTCCTCGGGGTGTGAGCGTGCGGTGGCGACCCTCCCCACCTGCTGCGATAAACGTTCGGCCTTGCGGATTTCGGACAAGGCGCTTGGTTGCGGCGTGGGCGGCGACGGCTAGGTTCCCGAGCGTACGCTCGGGCGCGATCACCGGAGCGGCTCCGGCCCCGGTCCGCCGGGAACTCATGCCGGTTTGCGACGCTACCAGGGAGCGCTCCCGAGCATGGGTTCAAGAGACCGCATGAGCGACGCCAACATCCGCATTACGCTGCCGGACGGCAGCGTACGCGAGGTTCCCCGCGGCACCACCCCGCGCCAACTCGCCGAGGCCATTGGCCCCGGTCTGGCGCGCGCCGCGGTCGCCGCCGAAGTCAATGGGGAGGTCTGGGACCTCGACCGGCCGCTGGAGGCCGACGCGCGGGTGCGCCTGCTCACGGAGCGCGACCCGGAGGCCCTGGCGGTGTTGCGCCACAGCGCCGCCCACGTTTTGGCCACCGCCGTCCGCACCCTCCGGCCGGAGGCGAAGATCGGCTTTGGCCCGCCGATCGAGGACGGGTTCTACTACGATTTTCTCGTCGATCGACCCTTCACGCCGGACGACCTGGCGGCGTTCGAGGACGAAATGCGTCGCGTCGTCGCCGCCGACTACCCCTTCGAACGCCGCGTCGTCAGCCGCGACGAGGCCCGCGCGCTTTTCGCCGACGATCCCCTCAAGCTCGAGCGCCTCGAGGAGATCCCCGAGGGCGAACCGATCACCATTTACCGCGACGGGCCTTTCCTCGACCTTTGCCGCGGCCCCCACGTGCCGAGCACCGGCCGCGTGCGCCATTTCAAGCTCTTGCACACGGCAGGGGCCTACTGGCGCGGCGATCCGAAGCGGCCGATGCTGCAGCGGATCTACGGCACGGCGTTCTTCCGGCGGGAGGATCTCGACCGTCATCTCGAGCGGCTGGAGGAAGCCAAGCGGCGCGATCACCGCAAACTCGGCCGCGACCTGGATCTCTTTTGGATGCACCCCTACGCGCCCGGTGCGGCCTTTTGGACGCCCAAGGGCACCGTCGTCTACCAGGAGCTGACCACGTACATGCGGCAGCTTCTGGCGAGGCACGGCTACCAGGAGGTCAAAACGCCGCTCCTTTTCCACAAGGAGTTGTGGGAACGCTCGGGCCACTGGGCGAAGTTCCGGGACAATATGTTCCTCGTCATCGACAACGAGACGGGGCGACCGGACTTCTCCCTCAAACCGATGAATTGCCCTTCCCACCACCTGCTGTTCGCCAGCAAACGTCGGTCCTATCGCGAACTCCCGCTACGCTTCGCCACCCAGGACGTGCTCCATCGCAACGAGGTCTCCGGCGCGCTCAGCGGCTTGGTGCGCGTTCGCCAATTCGCGCAGGACGATGCGCACATCTACCTCGCCGAGGCGCAGGTGACCGACGAGGTGCGTCGGCTGATGGCCCTCATCGACGAGGTGTACGGGACGTTCGGGTTGACCTACCGTGCCCGGTTCGCCACCCGGCCCCCCGAGCGTATTGGCGACGACGCGATGTGGGATCGCGCGGAAGCCGCTCTGCGGGCCGCGCTCGAGACCACCGGGGTCGCCTACGAGGAAAAGCCGGGGGAAGGCGCCTTCTACGGGCCGAAAATCGATCTCGACGTGGAGGACTCGCTCGGCCGGACCTGGCAGCTAGCGACCATCCAGCTGGATTACGCCGCCGCCGAGCGCTTTGATCTCACCTACGTCGGCGACGACAATCGCCTCCATCGTCCGGTCGTGATCCACCGCGCCATCTTCGGATCGTTCGAGCGGTTCCTGGCGATCCTCATCGAGCACTACGCCGGCGCGTTCCCGCTGTGGCTGGCGCCGGTGCAGGTGGTCGTCCTCCCGATCGCCGATGAGCAGGCGGAGGCGGCGGCGGGGCTGGCCGAGCGGTTGCGCCGCGCGGGGTTGCGCGTCGAGCTCGACGCACGCAGCGAGACGCTGAACGCGCGCATCCGCGAAGCCGAGCTCCAAAAGGTGCCCGTGATGGCGATCGTCGGGCGACGTGAAGCCACGAGCGGCACGGTGGCGGTGCGGCTTCGCGGTGCGGAGCGAAAGCAGATCGTGGTGGAGCCGGAGGCGTTGGTGCGGCAGCTCCAGGCCCTGGTGGTTGCCCGGGAGCGGGAGCTTCGCCTGGAGCCCGAGGCCGCGCCCGCTGCGTCGCCGCCTTGAGGATAGGAGGGGAGGGTGGCCCCGCCCATCGCGCCGGTCTACCCGCCGCTCGTGATTCGGGTACCGGATCCTGCGCTCGTTTTGTTGGTCGGCCCCTCCGGCGCCGGCAAGACGACCTTCGCGCGTCGGCTCTTTCGCCCCACGGAAATCCTTTCCTCCGATGCGTTCCGCGCCTGGGTGACCGACGACGAGGCCGACCAAAACGTGAGCCCGGAAGCCTTCACGCTCCTTCACCGCTTGGCCCGGCTGCGTCTGCGACACCGGCGCACCGTCGTCGTCGACGCCACGAACACGACCACCATGGCGCGGCGTCCGCTTCTGGCGTGGGCGCGGCGCGTCGGCGTGCCGACGGCGGCGTTCGTGTTCCGCTACCCCCTCGGCGTGCATGTCGAACTGGACCGCCGCCGCCGTCGCCGGCGCGTCGGCCGGGAGGTCATCGCCCGGCAACTGGGGCAATTGAACCGCTCGTGGAGCGCGCTGTTCGCTGAGGGGCACGCCGTCTTGGTGCTGCTGCCGGATCCGGCCGCCGCCGCGGCCGTGGCGTTGGAGCGCGTGCGTCGGTAGGCGGGGAGCCTGCACGGACGATCGGCGTACTACCGAGCGGTTTCGCCTTCGTTTCGGTCGGCACATGCCTTTCGAGCTCCAAGCGCCGTACCCGCCCGCCGGCGATCAGCCCAAGGCGATCGCCGAGCTGCTCGACGGCCTGCGCCGCGGCGCCCGCTTCCAGACCTTGCTGGGGGCCACCGGCACCGGCAAGACCTACACGATCGCCCACGTCATCGCCGAATGGGGCCGACCCGCCCTGGTGATGAGCCACAACAAAACGCTGGCGGGGCAGCTCCACGGCGAACTCCAGCGCCTCTTTCCCAACAATGCCGTGGAATACTTTATCTCGTACTACGACTACTACCAGCCGGAAGCCTACATTCCGGCTACGGATACGTACATTGAGAAAGATTCCAGCATCAACGAAGACATCGAGAAACTTCGCTTGCGCGCGACCAGCGCCCTGTTGGAACGCGAAGACGTCATCGTGGTGGCGTCGGTCTCGTGCATCTACGGCCTGGGCGATCCGCGGGAGTACAAGTCGCAGATGCTGACCGTCGAGGTCGGGCAGACGCTGGCCAGGCGCGATCTGCTCGCGGCCTTGGTGGGCATGCAATACGAGCGCAACGACCTCGTGTTGGAGCGGGGGACCTTCCGCGCTCGCGGCGATGTGGTCGAGGTTTTTCCCGCCTACGCCGATGAGGCGGTGCGCATCGAACTGTGGGGTGAGGAGGTCGAGCGGATCGTGCGCTTCGATCCGGCGAGCGGAGCCGCGCGCGTAGCGCTCCGGCGGGCGGCGATCTACCCGGCCACGCACTTCGTCTTGGCGCGCCCCACCATCGAGCGGGCCGTGGCCGCGATCTTGGCGGAGCTCGAGGAGCAGCTGCGGGCGTTGCGCGCCCAAGGCAAGCTGTTGGAAGCACAGAGGTTGGAAGCGCGCACCTTGTTCGACGTCGAGATGATGCTGCAGGTGGGCACCTGCCACGGCATCGAGAACTACAGCCGCCACCTGACGGGCCGCGCTCCCGGCGAGCGACCGTATTGTCTGTTCGATTACTTCCCGGAGGACTTCCTCGTCATTGTCGACGAAAGTCACGTGACGGTACCGCAAATCCGCGGCATGTACAACGGCGATCGGGCGCGCAAGCTCACTCTGGTGGAGCACGGCTTCCGGCTGCCCTCGGCGCTCGACAACCGGCCGCTCACCTTCGAGGAATGGGAGGCGTTGGTGCCGCGCGCGATCTTCGTCTCGGCCACGCCCGGGCCCTACGAGTTGGCCCAGAGCGGGGGCGTGGTGGTCGAGCAGATCATCCGGCCCACCGGCCTCCTCGACCCCGAGGTGGAGGTGCGGCCGGTCCGCGGCCAGATCGACGACTTGCTGCGGGAAATTCAGGAACGCGTGCGCCGGCGCGAGCGGGTGCTGGTGACCACGTTGACCAAGCGCATGGCGGAAGACCTGACCGACTTCCTCCGGGAGGCCGGCATCCGGGTGCGATATCTACACGCCGACATCGACGCCCTCGAACGAATGGAGATCCTGCGGGACCTCCGGCTCGGAGCGTTCGACGTGCTGGTCGGCATCAACCTCCTGCGCGAGGGGCTCGATCTGCCGGAAGTCTCCCTCGTGGCGGTCCTGGACGCCGACAAGGAAGGCTTCCTGCGCTCCGAGACCGCGCTCATCCAGACCATCGGCCGGGCGGCGCGCAACGCCGCCGGCAAGGCGATCTTCTACGCCGACGACGTGACGCCGTCGATGCGGCGTGCCATCGAGGAGACGAACCGGCGCCGGCAAATCCAGATGGAGCACAACCGGCGCCACGGCATCGTCCCGCGCACGGTGACGAAGAGCGAGGACGAGATTCGGCAGGCGACCCGGGTGGCCGACGCCCGCTCCCACGGCCGGGCGGCGGTGGCGGAACGCCGGGCCCGCTACGGCGAGGACGAGGACCTGGCCGCCAAGCTCGAGGAGCTCGAACGTGCGATGCGCGCCGCGGCGGAGCGATGGGATTTCGAGGAGGCGGCGCTGCTCCGGGATGCCTGGCTGGAACTCCGAGCTCGGCTGGACGCGCGGCGCCCGAGGACCCGGAGCAAGCAACGGTGAAGCCCACCGTGGCCGTGGTGTGGGACGAGGCGGCCCTGGTCGGGTGGGGCGAGCGCATCGGCCGCGAGGCCGCTCGGCCCTTGGTGTTGGCGCTGCGGGGCGACCTTGGGGCAGGAAAGACCACCCTGGCGCGCGCCGTCGCCCGCGGAGCGGGCGTCGTGGGGCCGGTGCCGTCGCCAACGTTCAACCTGGTGTTTGTCTACGAGACTCCGCGCGGGCCGCTGTACCACTACGACCTCTACCGGGTGCGCACGGTCGAAGAACTGATCGAGCTCGGGTGGGGCGCATGGGAACCCAACGCCCTCGTGCTGGTGGAATGGCCCGAGCGTGCCGGCGACTGGTTGCCCGCGCCGCGCTGGGAGGTGACCTTGGAGGAGGTCGACGAAAACCGCCGCCGCGTTCGTTGGGCGCCGGTGGGGTCGCCGGTCCCGTTGCCACCGGGAGGGGAACCGTGAGCTCGCCGTGGTTGGCTCTCGACACCGCCACCGCCTGGGCGAGCGTGGCCGTGGGTTGGGGCCAGGCCGTCGAGGCGGAGTGGACGTCGCGGCTCGCCACCCGCAACGCCGCCGCGTTGCTGCCGCAAATCGACGCCATGCTGCGCGATCTGGACCGCCGGCCGGACGAGCTCGGGGGGGTGGTGGTGGGCGCCGGCCCAGGCTCGTTCACCGGGGTGCGGGTGGCCGCGGCCACCGCCAAGGCGCTGGCCAGCGCTCGGGGACTGTCGCTACGCGCGTACCCGACGCTGCTCGCCCTGGTCGCCGGCTCCGGGCGGCGCGGCGAGGCCGTTGGCGCCCTCGTCGACGCCTACGGCGGTGCGCTTTACGGGGCCGTGTACCGACTCGGTGAGGAGGACGTCGAGACCCTGGCCAGCCCCATCGCCGCCTTCCCGGAGGAAATCGTGGAGCGATGGCGCGGGCTGCCACTCGCCGGGCTCGTCGGCGAAGGGGCGCGGCGTCACCGTGCCTGGCTCGAAGACCAACTGGCAGTTCCTGTGCTGCCTGGCCCAGTGCACCTGCCCCGCGCCGCCGCTCTCCTCGTCTTGGCGGCCGCCTACCCGGAGCTGGGCACGCCGGCCGATCCTGCCACTTGGGAACCCATGTATCTCCACCGCCAGGAACCGACTTGGGCATGAGCGCGCAACCGGATCCGCAACCGCCCGCTCCGGAGGTCCGCCTACGGCGCCTGCGACCGGACGACCTGCCCGAAGTGCTGCGCATTGAGCGCGCCAGCTTTTCCGTGCCGTGGAGCGAAACGACCTTTCGCAACCTCTTCCTTCACCCAGACGCCGACCTCCTCGCGGCCGAGGTTGCCGATCGACTGGCGGGCTACGCCATCGTCTGGACCGTGGGCGACCAGGCGGAGCTGGGCAACGTCGCCGTCGCCCCCGAGGCCCGCCGGCAGGGCATCGGTGAACGCCTTGTGCGGGCCGCCCTGGCGGCCGCGCGACGCCGCGGCGCGCGGGAAATGTTCCTCGAGGTGCGGGAATCGAACGTGGGTGCGCAAGCCCTCTACCGGCGCTGCGGCTTTGAAGTGGTCGGGCGCCGGCGGCGGTACTACACGCACCCCACCGAAGACGCCCTCGTCATGCGCCGGCCGTTGCTTGACACTCCGCCGCCGCCCGCCCTACTTTGACGGCCGCAGCCGCCACCGCCACCTTCAGCGGGAGGAACCGCCATGGCCCGCAGCCTCAACAAGGTCCTGCTCATCGGGAACGTCGGGGCGGATCCGGAGTTCCGCACCCTGCCGAGCGGCAAGCGCGTGGCGCAAATCCGCTTGGCCACGAGCCGTCGCTGGACGGCCCCCGACGGCACCCCGGGCGAACGCACCGAGTGGCATCGGATCGTCGTGTTCGAGGATCCGGGCAGCCCCTTCAACATCGTCGAACGCTTCGTTCGCAAGGGGGACCGGTTGTACGTCGAGGGCGAGCTGCAGTATCGCCAGGTGGAGGAAGGCGCGCAGACGCGCTACTTCACCGATATCCGGGCGCGAGACATCATTCTGTTGTCGCCGCGTCCGGAGGGGCGCGACGTGCTCGGCGCCGGGCCGGAGCTCGAGAGCGTAGGCTTGGAGGAGGGAAGCGAGGCCCGGTCGAAGCGGCTGCCTTGGTCGGTGTCGGACCGTGTTCGGGAGGCGGCGCCAGCCGACCAAGAGTTCGGCCGCGAGGCGCTGGAAGAAGCCGAGGACGACCTGCCCTTCTGAGGCGGCCATGCGGCGCCATTGGGGGGTGCTCGGGGTGCTGTGGGCCGCTTGCGTGGCCGCGCAGGAGCCGGCCACCCACGTCGTGCAGCGGGGAGAGACGCTGTGGGGCATCGCGCAGCAATACTTGGCCGATCCGTTCCTTTGGCCCGAGATCTTCCGCCTCAACGCCGACGCCATCCGCGATCCCGCGCGGATCTATCCCGGTCAGGTGCTGCGCTTGCCGATTCTCGTTGCGCCGGCGGTCGCGGCCGAGGGCCGGGACACGGCCGCCGGGCCCGTGATCCGATTCGCCGAGGAAGAGCCGCCGCGCGCGGTCACGCCGGGAGAGTTCTACGGGGCGGAGTTTCTTGCGGCCGAGAACGAGGTCGTGCCGCTCGGGCAGGTCGCCGAATTGCGCGCGCCATCGGTGGTGCAGCAACGGATTGCCCCGCAGATCCAACTCTACGATCGGGTCTACGTGGCGCTGCGACCCGGGGCGTCGGTCCGGCTGGGTGACCGGTTGCACCTGGTGCGTCGCCAGCGGCGTCTGATCCCGTACGGCTGGGTGTACGTGCCCACGGGCGTCGCCACGGTGGCCGCGCTCGACGGTGCCACCGCCACGGCGGTGATCGTGCAGATGTTCGATGCCGTGGCGGTTGGCGATTGGGCCGTGGCCGTCCCGGAGTTCCGAGTGCCGGTTGGGGCGATGCCGACCCCTGGCGGCGGGCGGCTGGAGGGGCGCGTGATCGCCTTTGCCGTTCCCCACCCGGTGCCGTCGACGAAGGACCGGGTCGTGCTCAACGTTGGCCGAGCGCACGGAGTCAACGAGGGCGACGAGTTTGTCGTTGTGCTTCCGCCCGAGCGGCGCCGTTGGGGTGTGCGGCCGGAAATCGAGGTCGCGCGGGTGCGGGTCCTGCGCGTCATGGAACGGACGGCGACGGCGCGCATCACGGAGTTGCAGCAACCGGCGTTGCGGCTGGGTTTGCCAGCGCGGCGTGTCGCCCAGCTGCGCTAGCGGTCCATGGAACCGCTGGTGTGGCTGCCGCTGGCGTTTTACCTCTGGGCGGCTGGGCTGCTGCTTGTCTCGTTCCTCCGGGGTGGTCATCCCCGCTCGGCAGGGTCGACGGTGCTCCTGGCGGTCGGGCTGGGGTTGCATCTGGCGGCGTTGGTGGCCTACGGAGCGGTCTATCGAGCCTGGCCGCTCGCCGGCCTGGGCCCCGCGCTCTACACGTTGGCGGCGCTGCTGGCGGCGGGTGCGCTGCTCGCGGCCACCTGGGGGCATGCGGGCACGGTGGGCCTTGTCCTGGTGCCTGTGGTCCTGGGATTGACGGCCGCCGCCATCGGCGCCGGGGTGCATCCCGGCGGGTCGGTTGCGCTCGCGAGCGGCGCGGGCTTGGTGCTCCACGTCGCTGCGGCGTTCGTGGGGTACGTGGGGCTAACCGTCGCCTTCGCGGCCGAGCTGATGTACCTGCTCCAGTGGAGGCAGCTTCGAGGAAAGCGGTTCGGCAGCGTGTTTCGGTTCTTTCCGGCTCTGGACACGCTGGATCGCATCGCCGGCGTCGCCCTATGGGTGGGGTTCTTCGCCCTCAGCGTGGCCTTGGTGCTAGGGTGGTTGGCCAGCCTGGGGCCGGGCGCCGGCGCCAGCCGTGCCGAGGTGTTGTGGGGTGGGCTTACCTGGGCAGTGTTCGTGGCGGCCTTGGCAGCCCGTCGTCATCGGCGCGGTGGTGGCGATCGGGCCGCCTGGGTCAGCGTCGTGGGCTTCGGCGTTGTCGTGCTCGCCTACCTCGTGTTGCGCATCACCTCGGAGCGCCGGGGCTTCCTATGAAACCGCTGCCGCTGTGGGTCGACGGGCGTCGGCTTCGGGCGCTCGTGGTGGGCGGCGGCCGCGTGGCCGAGCGCAAGGTTCGAGCGCTGTGTACCGCTGGGGTGCGGCCGGTGGTCGTCGCCCCGGAGCTCTCGCCGCGCCTTGCGGCCTTGGCGGCGCGCGGCGCCATCGAGCACCGGCCACGACCGTATGCCGAGGGCGACGCGCAGGGTTTCCAGTTGGTGATCGCGGCCACGGATCGACGCGACGTGAACGATCGGGTCCGACGCGACGCCGAGGCGGCCGGTGCTTGGGTCAACGTGGCGGACGATCCGCGCGGTTCCACGGTGCTTTGGCCGGCGGTGGTCCGACGCGGGGCGGTGGTCGTTGCGATCGGCACGGGAGGCGCATCGCCGCTGCTGGCGCGCCGCCTTCGTGAACGCGTGGAGCAGGCGCTGCCTCCGGGTGTAGCATGGCTGGCGGCACGGCTGCGGCGGCTGCGGGTGGAAGTGCGCCGCCGGTGGCCGTCCGATCCGGCCCGACGCCGCGCGGTATGGGCGTGTGCGGTCCCGCCGGAGATGCTGGACTGGGCTGCCCGGGACGAACGCGAGCGAATCGAAGCCCACATCGCGGCATGCCTCTCGCCGTGTGCGGACTGAATCACCGCACCGCGCCGCTCGCGGTGCGGGAGCGTTTCGCCATCGGCCGCAGCGCCCTGCCGGCGGCGGTGGCCCGGTTGCGTGCGCAGGCGGGCGTTGAAGAGGTCGTGCTGCTGTCGACGTGCAATCGAACGGAGTTGTACGTGGCGCTCGATCGGCCCGATCGCCCGCTTCCCGACTGGTTGGGCCTCCTCGGGCAACAGAGCGCCGATACGTTGGTTCCTCACGTCTACGTCCACCGCGACCGTGACGCCGTGCGGCACCTGTTCCGGGTGACCGCGGGGCTCGACAGTCTCGTCCTCGGCGAGGCACAGATCCAAGGCCAAGTGCGCGACGCTTACACGGCAGCCGCGGACGTGGAAACGGCCCAAGGGCCGGCGGTTGGTCCGCGCTTGCACCGTTGCTTCCAACACGCCTTGTTCGTTGGCGGGCGGGTGCGCAGCGAGACGGACCTCGGCTGGGGTTCGGCGTCCGTGGCGACGGCCGCCTTAGAGCTAGCGCGCAAGATTTTCGCGTCGCTCCGCGGTCGGCGCGCCTTGGTGCTCGGGGCCGGGGAGATGAGCGAGCTCGTGCTCGCGTGCTTCCGCGCCGAAGGTGTGCAGAGCACCATCGTGGCCAACCGGACCTACGAACGCGCCGCCGCTCTGGCCGCGCGTTGGGGCGCCGAGGCCGCCCCGCTTGACCGCTTGCCGGAGATCCTGCGCGGCGTCGACCTGGTGCTCTGTTCCACCGCGGCCCCGCATCCGGTGCTCACGGCGGAGCGGTTCCGACGGGCATTCCCCAACGGGCCCGACCATCCGCTGTGCCTCCTCGATCTCGCGGTGCCGCGCGATGTCGACCCGGCGATTGGCCAGCTGCGCAACGTCTTCCTCTACGACCTCGACGATCTCCAACGCATCGTCGACGCGGCCCTCGACCGCCGTCGCGACGCGGTTCCGCGGGCCGAGGCGATCGTCGCCGAGGAGGTCGAGGCCTTCTGGTCATGGTACAGTGCGCTCGAGGCCGTGCCCACGATCCGTGCCCTGCGCGATTGGGCGGAGGAATTGCGACGCGCCGAGGTCGAGGCGGTGCTGCGCCGCTTGCCCCACGCCGACGAAACGACGCGCGCCGCGTTGGAGCGGCTTAGCCGGTCCCTGGTGCAGAAGCTCCTGCACCGTCCGACCGTTCGCCTGCGCGAGGCAGCTTCCGACGGTCACGCCCGCGTTGCGGTCGACACCGTTCGGTTCCTGTTCGAACTCGATCACCGTTCTCGTGTCGCATGAACGTGCTCGTCACAGGGGGAGCCGGGTTCATCGGTTCCCACGTGGCCGAGGCGTACCTGCGGCGCGGCGACCGGGTCGTCGTTCTCGACGATCTGCGACGCGGTCGTCGTGACCAGGTTCCCGCCGGTGCGGAGTTGGTCGTGGCGGACATCGCCTCGCCGGAGGCGGCGGAGTTGCTGCGCCGCGGCCATTTCGACATTTGGAATCACCACGCCGCGCAGGTCAACGTGCGCCATTCCGTGGCCGACCCGCGCGACGACGCTCGGACCAACATCGACGGCCTGCTTAACCTTCTGCAGGCCGCGGTGGATGCCGGGGTGCGCCGGGTGCTGTTCGCGTCTTCCGGCGGAGCCATTTACGGGGAGGCCGAGCAGCGTCCGACGCCAGAGACGGCGCGCAAAGTTCCCGAAAGCCCCTACGGTGTGAGCAAACTCGCCGGCGAACACTACCTGTTCGCCTACCATCGCCTCTACGGCCTCGATTATGTGGCGCTTCGCTACAGCAACGTGTACGGTCCGCGCCAAGATCCCGAGGGCGAGGCCGGCGTCATCGCCATTTTTGGCGATCGCCTCTGCCGCGGGCTGCCGCTGGAGGTCTTCGGCGATGGCGAACAAACGCGGGACTACATCTACGTCGCCGACGTGGTGGCAGCGAATCTCGTGCTGACCGAAGCGGCGCTCCCACCAGCGGCCGCCGTCGACGATCGCGCGTTCAACGTCGGCACCGGGCGCGAGACGACCGTCAACCAGTTGGCCGCCTGGGCGCGGCGCCGCGTGCCCGACGCCCACGTGCGTCACAGTCGGCCGCGCCCGGGTGAGGTGCGCCATTCGGCCCTCGATGCGGCCAAGCTGCGCGCGCTTGGGTGGGCGCCCTGTGTGGCCCTGGAAGACGGGCTCGAGGTGACATGGGCTTGGTTGCAAGGGCAGCGAAGCTGAGGGATGCCGTCGACGCCGACGGTCTGGGACATGGTCGTGGCCGGGACACCGTCGTCCCAGGTCATTCTCGCCGTCCTTGGGATCTTCAGCTTGGCGAGTTGGGCGCTGCTGTTTGGCAAGGTGTGGCAGTTCCGGCGTGCCCGGCGTCACGCGGCCGAAGCGTTCGCCGTTCTGGAAACAGCGCCGCGGCTCGAGGAAGCGTATCGCCGTGTGCTCGCCTTGCCGGATTCCCCTTGGACACGGCTGTTTCGACGCGGGTTGAACTTCTTCTCCGAGCTGCGCCCCGGGGCGTTGCGTGACGGCGATGCCGTCGAGGGGTTGAGCCCGGCGCAATTGGAGGTCTTGCGCCTGATGCTCGAGAAGGAGGAGGGCGAGGAACGCGATGCGCTAGCGCGTGGGCTGCCGTGGTTGGCAGTGTTCGCCACGGTGGCGCCGCTCCTCGGTCTGCTCGGCACCGTGCTCGGCGTCATGAACGCGTTTCTCGGTGTCGCCCGAGCGGGCAGCACGAGCATTGCGGCCGTGGCACCGGGCATTGCGGAAGCGTTGCTGACGACGGCGGCGGGGTTGGTGGTGGCGATTCCGTCGGCCATGGGGTACCACTACCTCCAGAGTCGCCTTCAGCTGTTGGTGGGCGATCTCGAAGGTTTCGCGAGCGAGTTCATTGGCGCGTTGGCGAGGGAAGGGAAGGTATAGGCATGCCGCGGCGACGGGGCACGCGCGATGACCTCCTCGCTCCGGTGGATATCAACGTCACGTCGCTCGTCGACGTCGCCTTCACCTTGCTGGTGATTTTCATCATTGCGGCGCCGGCGCTTCAGGGGGGTGTGGAGGTCGCCCTGCCGCGAGCGGAGGCACGGCCCATCGCCAAGCCCGACGCCGTGGTGGTGACGCTCGACGCCGGCGGGCGGTTGTACCTCGGCGACGAACCGGTGGCGTGGGATGGCTTTCATGAACGCTTTGCCGCCGAATTGCGACGCACCTCGGCGCGGGGCGCCTACCTGCGGGCGGACGGCAACGTGCCGTACGCGCAGGTGTTGCGTGTCCTTGGGGCGATGAACGCCGCCGGCCCCGTGGAGGTGGGGTTGATCGCCGAGCCGGAGCGGTTGACGCCATGAGCCCGCGACGGGTTCGGATGCGGGCGTTCACCGCGCCAGTGCTGGCTTCGCTTGCGCTCCACGCGGCGGCCCTGGGGGCGATCGCGGCCCGGGGGCGGGAGGGGCCCGCACCGTCCCCGCCGATTTACGCGGTGGCCCTCGTCTCGCCGCCTCCGGCGCGGATGGGCCCACCGAATCCCGGCGCGGGCACGCCCGACGCGCCGATCGAGGCGACAGCGGTCTCCTCGGTCGCGTCGGCGGACGCCGCGGCAACGAACCCGCCGCCCGCGCCGGCTCGAAAAACCCCAACGCCCCGACGGACGCCTTCGTCGCCCCCGGCCGAGGCCCTGTCGTCGAAATCGGCAGCGTCGCGCGAGGGAACGCGGGCGCAGGCGCAATCGTCGGTGAACGGCCGCGAGGTCGACGGGGCCCGGGCGCTGCGGTCGCCCACACCGGGCGAGTCGTGGCGAGCCGCCACCGGGCCAAACCCGGACTCCGCCTCGGCGGGCGGGGAAGACCTGCGGGTGGCCAGCGGTGGCCTGCGGTGCCCGGACGAGGGGTACTGCGCCAACATCGTGCGGCAAATTCATCGGTTTTTCCGCCGCCCCGCCGAGGCGCACGACGACCAAGGCGAGATCTGCTTCCGCATCGAGCGCGACGGATCCGCCACGGACCTGCGCGTCGAGCGGCTGCGCGGCAGCCCTGCCTTCCGCGTGGCTTTGCTCGAGGCCGCGGAACAAGCAGGCCGGCGCCGTGCCTTCGGTCCGCTTCCCCCGACCTTCGACCGCGAATGGCTTCCCGTGTGCGTGTTGTTGCGTCCGCTGCGGCCGTAGTTCTCGTCGCGAACGCCGGTGTCGCCCAGGACGCCATCCGTCTCGAACTCACCTACCGGCCCAGCAGCCGCGTCGGCGTGACGGTCGCGCCCGCGACGGCACCGACGGCGTTTCGCACTCTGGCGGATTCCGTGACGGCGATGTTGCGACGAGATCTTCAGCTCGATGGTCGCATCGACGTTACCGCCGACACGACTGCCAACTGGCGTTTGGAATCGCATCTCGAGGCACTGGGCACGGGGATTCGGTGGCGATTGGCGCTGGTTGACCGCGTCTACGGGCAGACACGGCAGCGGTTGGAGGTGGCGCTGCCGCCGCTGGAGGGCGCCAACTTCCGCCTGACGGTCCACGCCGCCGCCGACGAAGCGGTTCGTTGGCTCGTCGGTTCCCCGGGGGCGGCGGCCAGTCGCATTGCCTTCTTGCGCGCCGGTCGCGGCTCGAAAGAACTCTACGTCGTCGACAGCGACGGTTTCGGTGTGCGACGTCTCACCGCCGACGGGTCCATCGCCCTGTCGCCTGCGTGGTCGCCCGACGGCCGACGCCTGGCCTACGTGTCCTTCCGCTCGGGCCGCGCGGCCGTGGTCGAGCGAGACCTTTCGACCGGCGCGGAAAGGCCGGTGGCGGTGGACGCCGTCATGGCCATCACGCCCGCCTACCTGCCCGACGGCGCTCTGCTTGTGGCGGTGGCGCGCGCGGAGGGGTTTGCGCTGGTGCGACGCGAGGCCGACGGGGCTTGCTGCCGAGTCGTGGCCGCAGCGCCCGCCTCCGACGCACTGAGCCCCTCGCCGTCCCCCGACGGCCAGTCCGTCGTGTTCGTGTCCAACCGATTGGGGCCGCCTCATTTGTTCGTGCAGTCGAGCGCTGGGGGGCCGGCGCGCCTGCTGACACCCGTGGGCCCGGGCGCCTACTTCGTCGCCCCGGAGTGGTCACCCCGAGGGGATGCTATCGCCTTCGCCGCCCGCGTGGACGGAGCGTTTCGCATCGGCCTTGTGGGACCGGATGGAACGGGCCTACGTTGGCTGACCACACGCGGCAACGCGGAGGATCCGAGCTGGGCGCCGGACGGCCGCCGCCTCGTCGTCGCCAGCGACGAGGGGCTCGTCGTGCTCGATGTCGACACCGGTCAACGGCGCGTCTTGGTGCCCGGCCGCGGTCTCGGGTTGCCTGCATGGTCGCCTCGCCTGCTGTCCTTCGGAACCGGAGACGTTCGATGAATCGGTGCCTGGTTGCCGTGGTCGCGATGATGGGTGCCCTGACGGTGGCGACGTCGTGCCGCCAACGCCCCCCGGCGTCCGGGCCCGCGCCGACGCCGGAGCCACCGGGCGGCGCCACCGCCCGGCCCACGGGTGGGGCGACCGACACCGCGACGGCGCCGGCCGCCGGCGTGCGAGTTGGCACCGGGTCGACCTCCTTCGCCTCCGCGGAGGAGCGCGCCCGACGCGAACGTGCCTTGGCGTTGCTTCTTGCCCCGGTCCACTTCGACTTCGATGACGACCGCATCCGAGACGACGCGGCCGCGGAACTCGAACGCAAGGTGGCCCTGCTGCGCGCCAATCCATCGATCCGGCTCGAACTCGTTGGCCACACCGACGAACGCGGTTCTACGGAGTACAACCTCGCGCTCGGCCAGAGGCGGGCCGAAGCCGTACGCGCCTTCTTCGTGGCCTACGGCCTGGCCCCCGACCGGTTCACCACCTTGAGCTATGGCGAGGAGCAGCCGGTCGACCCGCGATCCACCGAAGAAGCGTGGGCTCGCAACCGACGAGTCGAATTCCGTGTCGTCGTTGGAGGCATCGAACGCATTCCGGACGAACTCTTGCCCCTGCTCAGCCGATGACCGCCCGTGCTTGGCCCTTCGTCGGTCTCCTTGCGGTCACGCTGGGCCTCGGCGCCTGCGCCACCCGGGCCGACGTGCGTCGGCTGCGCGACGAGGTGGCGCAGTTGCGTCAGACCCAGCTCGACGCGCAAGCCGAGCAGCGTCGCCGCGACACCGTTTTCCTCGGCTCCCTGGACCGGCTGCAGAGCCAGCTGCAAGATCTGCGCGGCGCGTTGCTGACTCGACTGACGCAAATCGATCGGCAGCTACTCCAACTCCAGGAGCTCAGCGGCCAGAACCAACAGCGTCTTGCCGAGCTACGAGAGCGGCTTCGTGCCGCGGAAACCCCGGTCACGGCCGCGCCGCCACCTCCGGCGGCAGCGCCGTCGCCGCGCGACACGATCCGAGCGCCGGAACGAGACAATCTTGACGCCCTCTACCGCACCGCGGTGGAGAGCTGGCAGCGGGGCTCCTTGGCCGCCGCCCGCGCCGGCTTCGAGGATCTGCTCGCCCGCGACCCCGAGGGGCGGCGAGCGCCCGACGCCCTCGTCTACCTGGCCGAGATCGCCGCCGCCGAACGCCAGACCGACGAAGCGTTGCGTCGCTACGACGACATCGTCGCCCGATTTCCGCGATCCCCTCGCGCCGCTACCGCCCTTTATCGCAGCGCGCAGCTGGAACTCCAGCGGGGTCGGATGCCGCAAGCACGCAGCCGGTTCGAGCGCTTGGTGCGGGACTACCCGACGAGTCCGGAGGCCGTCGGGGCACGCCGCCAGCTGGAGCGCCTGCCGCGGGGAAACTCCCCCGGCGCGCCCCGGTAGTACCTGGCGGCATGCGTTGCCCCTATTGCCACCATCTGGAGGACCGCGTCGTTGACTCGCGCACGAGCCGCGAAGGTCGGGCAGTGCGCCGCCGCCGCGAATGCCTCCGCTGCGGACGGCGGTTTACGACCTACGAATACGTCGAGGAACGCCCGCTCCAGGTACGCAAACGCAATGGCCAGGTGGAACCCTACGACCGGGAGAAGCTGCGCCGCTCGATCCAGATCGCCTGCGCCAAGCGGCCCGTCGGCCCCGAGGACATCGACCGGATGGTCGAAGCGATTGAACGCCGCCTCGACCGAGTCGATCGCGACGAAGTCGACAGCCGTACCCTCGGCGAACTCGTCATGGAGCAGCTCCGCGATCGGGACCACGTGGCCTACGTGCGCTTCGCATCCGTTTACCGCAACTTCCAAGACGTGACGGAGTTCTTCGAGGAGATCGAGGACCTCCACGCCCGCTGGCAGCGGCGCCTCCTCGAGGACATGCAACCCTCCCTGCCGCTGCGCGACGAGGTCTGACGCCCATGCTCCCGGTTCGACCCCGCCGCGAGGAGATGAGCTTCCTCGACCACCTCGAGGAACTTCGCTGGCGCTTGATCTGGAGCCTGCTCGCGATCGCGGTGGGTGCCGGTGTGGGCTTCTGGATCGCCAGCCACTACGACGTGCTCGGGCTCCTGGTGGCGCCGATTCGTCCCTATCTACACGGCCAGAAGCTGAAGTACCTTAGCCCGACCGACCCATTCTTTCTCACCCTCAAGCTCGGCGTCCTCGTCGGCGCGCTTCTAGCCTTTCCGGTGGTGCTGTACCACCTGTGGGCGTTCCTCAGCCCGGCGCTGCTGCCGTCGGAGCGCCGGCTCATCTTGCCAAGCCTTTACTTCGGCCTTGTGCTGTTCGCCGTGGGTGTGGCCTTCGGCTACTTCGTCGTCCTGCCCTACACCCTCCGGTTCACGATGAGCTTCCAGACCGACGCGCTGGAACCCGCCATCGTGATCAACGAATACCTGGCCGTCGCCGTTCGCTTGTTGCTGGCGTTCGGGGCGGTGTTCGAGCTCCCGATCGTGGTCACGGTGCTGGCGGCGATTGGCTTGGTCTCGGCGGACTTCCTGGCTCGCAAGCGGCGCCACGCACTGTTCGTCTGCGCTGTGGTGGCGGCGGTGCTGACCCCGGGGGACCTCGTTTTCGCCACCCTGCTCATGATGGCGCCATTGGCGCTTCTTTACGAGCTGAGCATCCTCCTGGCGCGGTTCGTGACGCGACGACGCGCCGGGGCGGCGAGCACGGCGGCGTTGGTGCTCCTCGTGGCCAGCGCTTCGGCGCTCCGGGCGCAGGCGGCCGACACCGTGCGCACCCGACCGACGGCCGACACGACCGCCACGGACACGCTGCTCGAGCGGCTGCGACGGTTGCCAGGGTACACGCCGGTTGAGTACCAGGCCGATCGCGCCCTGTACCGAGCGGAGGCGGGTGGCGTTCTTCGACTGGAAGGCAAAGCGGTGGTCCGCCGCCAAGGCGACCAGATCGCCGCCGATACCATCGTCTACCGCGAACGAGAACAGCGGGTCGAGGCGATCGGCCGGCCAACGCTGCAGGGCCAGGCACAGCAAGTGGAAGGCGATCGACTCGTTTACGATCTGCGCAATCGCCGGGCTCTGTTGGCGGGTGCCGCCACCACCATTGCCCAGGGCGCGAACTGGATCGTGCGGGGTGACGTGACGCTCGTCGGCACGCAGCGTCTCTACGGCATTCGGGGGTTCTTCACCACGGACGACCGACCGCAGCCGGCGTACCACTTCGAAGCCGATCGCATCCTTATCCTGCGCGATCGTCTCATCGTGGCGCGGCCGGCTCGGCTCTATTTCCGAAACGTTCCGGTTTTTTGGCTGCCATTTCTCGTGCAGGACCTTCGTCGCGGGCGCCGAAGCGGTTTGCTGGTGCCTCGATTCACCCTCAATGACGTGGTGCAGACCTCCCGCAATCAAACGCGAGAGATTTCGAATCTCGGCTTCTACTGGGCGATCAACGACTATCTTGGGCTTGCGTTGAGCGGTGGTTGGCGCAGCAATACCTACACGTCCCTGCAGGGCGACCTTCAGGCCCGTTGGCTGCGGCGTCGCCTGGACGGCTACGCCAGCTATCGACGCTTCTGGCCGACGCAAGGCCCCCGGCAGACCACCCTGGGCGCTTCCGCCAGCTGGCGTCCGGCGGAGCGCACCAACATCGCGTTGCAGGCCAACTATGCCTCGTCGTCGGCGTTCGTTCGCCGTACCTCCACGGATCCCCGCGAGGTGACGCGGGACTTGACCTCCGCGCTTTCGATCACCCACGCCTTTCGCTGGGGAGGCGCACTCATTCTTGGCGCAGACCGCCGCCAAAACGTCGCCAACGACCAAGTGTCATGGCGCTTGCCCGACATTGCCCTAGCCTTGCCGTCCATCACGCTGTGGCGTTCGACCACCTCCGGCGGTGGGCGCGGAGGTGCCATTTTGACCCTCGGGAGCGTGGGGTATCGGCGCAACCTCTTGGATGTGGGCCAACCGACGGCGACGCTGCGGGGGCGCGTCGACGAAACCTTTAGCTTCGGGCAACCCAGCCTGACCGTTGGGAACTTGATCCTTGGAGCCGGCGCGACGCTAAGCCGCTTTCGGGTGCCCCCGCAACGCGATTCCAGCGGGATGTCCTTGCCGCCTCTCGCTCGTGCGACGCTCGCCTGGAACGCATCTGCAAGCTACCGCGTGAGGTTGATCGGGGAAACCCACCTATCGCCGACCCTCGCTTGGAACGGCGAGCGGCGGCAAGGGTACCCCCGGCGTCCTGGGAGCGGCGCCGATTCCCTGCCGGCTCCTCCCGGTTGGGTCGACGGACCAACCCGTTGGTCCCTCGGGGCGAGCTTGGTGACGAATCTGTACGGCTTTTTCCCCGGGATTGGCCCGTTCACCGCCTTCCGCCATCGCCTCTCCCCTTCGCTGAGCTACGCGTATGCGCCGGCCGTGCGACCGTCATTGCTTCAGCAGGAGATTTTTGGAGCTACGGCGGGGCGAACGCAGAGTGTCCTCACACTTTCTTTGAATCAAACCTTCGAGGCCAAAGTGCGCCGCCCGGCGGGGCCGACCGACACGGTCGCGCGGGACTCTGCACGGACGCCCTCCGTCGCCGAGCCCCAGAAGGTGACGATCCTATCGGTTCAGACGTCGGCCATCAGCTACGACTTTGAGCGCGCGCGACGCGTGGGCCGAGGTTGGGTGACGGATCGGATTAGCAATACGATCGCGTCCGACTATCTCCAGGGGTTGAACCTCACCATCGAACACGACTTGTTCGACGAAACCCGTCGGCGCGGACCCGACGATCTGGGCCGTTTTGCCCCGCAATTGAGCTCGGTGAACCTGAGTTTTTCGTTGGGACCGGGTACTCCACTCTTTCGGCTTTTCGGTCTCGGATCGACATCCGGGGTGCCCGTGAGCACCGGACAAACCGTCACGCGGCCGGGCATCGTGCCGGGTTTGGGCGGTCCCTGGAGCCCCGGCGCGATGGCCGCGGTGACCCGCCCGGTCGGGGGCGGCAACTGGAGCGCGTCCTTCGTGTTTTCGTGGACTCGCCCGCGGCCGGACTCGGCCACGGGCCGCCGCGTGGGGGAGAGTCAGACGCTGAACGGAAACTTCGCTTTTGCCTTGACGCCAAATTGGTCCGTCAACTGGTCCACCAGCTACTCCCTGACGGAGGGGCGCTTCGGGCAGCACTTTCTGACGCTACGCCGGGACCTGTATCGTTGGGAAGCGAACTTCGTCTTTTCTGCGACGCCGACCGGGGCGAGCGCCTTCAGCGTGGTGGTCCGTCTAAAGGATCTGCCGGAGCTGAAGGTCGATTACGAGGAGCGCAATCTGGGTCGCTCGGGCCCGTGAGGCCGTGCTCCTCCAGCCAGCGCCGCAATTCGGCGTCTTGCGCCCACTGGATGGCGACCATCAAGACCATCCCGAGCAGCACACCAAACCACAGCACCCAGGGAAGCGGCACGCGATAGAGCCGGACCACGCCGAGATCGAGCACGACTCGCTCGCTGGCGTTGGCGAGCGATAACCCCAAGCCAACGCCGAAGGCGCCAAGAAGGACGGCCGCACGACCGCGGCTCATGCCGCCCGCGCCGACGCCTCGACGAGCTCGCCGCGGAACGTCGCGCCGCTCGTCTCCATCAGTCGCACACGCACGAAGCGACCCACGAGTTCCGTCGGCCCGGGGAAGATGACGACGAAGTTGCCGTCGGTACGGCCTTGCAGGCCGCCGCGCTTGCCCTCTCCCTCCACCAACACCTCCGCTACCTGCCCAAGCCGTCCGCGGAAGCGCTCAAGCTGGATCCGACGCTGCACCTCGATGACCCGCTCCAATCGCCGCTGCGCCTCCTCCGGGGCAATCCACTGGTCACGCGGCAGACGGGTCGTCGGGGTGCCGGGCCGCGGGGAGTATTTGTAAAGGAACGCGTCGTCGAAGCGAATTTCTTCCAGCAATGCCACCGTCGCCTCGAATTCCTCCTCCGTTTCGCCCGGGAAGGCGACAATGATGTCCGTCGACAGGGCGAGATCCGGCATCGCCTCCCGAGCCCAGGCGACCTTTTCCTTGTATTCCGCAACCGTGTAGCGCCGCAGCATCCGCTTAAGCGTGCGATCGTGCCCGGCTTGCAGAGGCAGGTGGAGCTGCTTGCACACCGTCGGCTCTTCCGCCATGACGGCTGCCAGTTCGCGGGTGAAATCGTTCGGATGCGGCGACGTGAAGCGCACCCGCCGCAACCCTTCGACGCGCGCCACGGCACGCAACAGCCGAGGGAAGTCCCAATCGCCGTAGCGATACGAGTTGACCGTTTGACCCAGCAAGGTTACCTCGACGACCCCCTCGGCGACCAGGCGCCGCACCTCCTCGAGGATCCGCTCGGGCGCCCGGTTCTTCTCCGGGCCCCGAACATAAGGCACGATGCAGAACGTGCAGCGGTGGTTGCAACCCCGCTGAATCGGCACCCACGCGGTGTACGGCGTCGTCCGACGCGGGACGATCCCCTCGTAGTTCTCGAAGGGGTCGAAGTCGAGCACCGCCAACCCCCCACGCGGACGACCCGTCGCCGACGGCCGCCGACCAAGACGCACTTCCTCGATCCGTTCGGGCAGGGATCGGTACCCGTCCGGCCCGACGACCAGGTCCACGCCGCCGCTTCGCCGAAGCAGGTCTTCGCCCATGCGCTGCGCCATGCAACCGGTCACCCCGATGATGACCTTGGGGTTGTGTCGCCGTAGGGCTTGCAGCTGCCCCACCCGCCCGAGCACGCGCTGTTCTGCATGATCGCGAATCGCGCACGTGTTGACGAGCACGACGTCGGCCTCTTCCGGCCGGTCCGTCGGCTCGTACCCGTGGGCCGCCAGGACACCGAACATCAGCTCGGTGTCGCTGAGATTCATCTGGCAGCCATAGGTTTCGATGTAGACCCGTTTCGGCTTCGTCATCGTGCGCCTAAAGACTTGAAACTCGGCCCACGCCGCAAGGCGGTCAAGCGGTGGCCGCCGCCGTCCCGTAAATGGGAAACTGGGAGCATAACTCCCGCACCTGGGCCCGCACGCGTCGTTCCACGGTCTCGTCACCCCGAGCCCGCAAGACGTCGTCGATCCACCCCGCGATGCGCCGCATTTCGTCTTCCCGCATGCCGCGCGTCGTCAAGGCCGGGGTGCCGATGCGGATGCCGGAGGTCACGAAGGGCGACTGGGTCTCGCCCGGGATCGTGTTCTTGTTGACCGTGATCCCAGCACGTTCCAGGGCGGCTTCGGCCTCCTTCCCCGTGAGGCCCAACGGGCGGACGTCAACGAGCAGCAGGTGGGTGTCGGTACCCCCGGAGACGAGCGAATGCCCACGCGCCAACAGCTCGTCGGCCAACGCTCGAGCGTTGGCCACCACCTGGTGCGCGTAGTCGGCGAAGGAGGGCTGCAACGCCTCGTAAAAGGCCACCGCCTTGGCGGCGATGACGTGCATCAGCGGTCCTCCCTGGACGCCCGGGAACACTTGTCGGTCGATCGCTTTGGCCCATTCCGCTCGGCAGAGAATGAATCCACCCCGCGGCCCACGGAGCGTCTTGTGTGTCGTCGAGGTCACCACGTCGGCGTGGGGCACGGGGCTCGGATGGACCCCACCGGCCACCAAGCCTGCGATGTGCGCCATGTCGACGAGCAATCGGGCGCCGACCTCCCGGGCGATTGCCGCGAACGCCTCGAAATCGAGGATCCGCGGGTAGGCGCTGGCGCCGGCAACGAGAATGGCCGGACGATGCGCCCGCGCCAGCTCGCGGACTTGGTCGTAGTCGATCCGGTGGGTCACGGGGTCCACCCCGTAGAACACAACTCGGTAGAGCCGCCCACTGAAATTGACCGGCGAGCCGTGCGTCAGATGGCCTCCTTCGCTGAGGTTCAGGCCCAGGAGCGCGGCGCCGGGCTCGGCCAGCGCGAAGTAGGCCGCCATGTTCGCCTGCGCTCCGGAGTGCGGCTGGACGTTGGCGTGCTCGGCGCCGAACAGGCGCAACAGACGCTGCCGGGCCAGCTCCTCCACCCGGTCGACCACCTCGCAACCGCCGTAGTAGCGGCGCCCCGGCAGGCCCTCGGCGTACTTGTTCGTCAGCGCCGAGCCCATGGCGGCCAGCACTGCCCGAGAGGCGAAATTCTCTGAGGCGATCATCTCGAGTTGGCCTTCCTGACGGTCGATTTCCGCGTCGATGAGCGCGGCAATCTCGGGGTCGACTTGGCGCAGGGCCTCGTCCATGGCGGTGTCTCCGGTGTCGTGGTGTTCTATACCCCGCGGCCGAAGGTGCGGACGTGGAGCTGCACCGCTCGACCTTGAAAGCCGAGCCGTTCGGCGGGGCGCAAATGACCACGGTAGCGCCGGAAAAGCAACGTCGCGCGGAGATGCGCGTCTCTATCCGGCACGAGCTCGAGCAAATGGCGGTGGATAAGCACGATGACCTTCCGACGCGCCCGGGTGACGCAGACGTTGAATCGCCGCTCGTCGAACAAGAAGTCGGCTTCCGACAGGGCAAACTCGGGGTCGGCGACGGCGGTGCTGACGAGCACGAGCTCCCGTTCGCTGCCCTGCAGCCGCTCCACCGTGTCGACAACGGGCAGATCCTCGGGATCGAACCCATGGCGTCGCAACGCCTCGAGGATGGTTGCCACTTGGGCGCGGTGCGGGGTGAGGACGGCCACGGCCTCTTCCCGCCAGCCATGGGCGTCGTAGGGCTTGCCCGTGGCCGGGTCGCACAGAGCGGCGCGGGCGTGACGGAGCAGGTGGGCGACCAGAGCCGCCTCGAATTCGTTGGCGACGGACGCGCTGGGGCCGTCGTATTCGGCGAGGACGATCGGCCGTTCGGGGTCGAGGAAGGCCCGGGCAACGGGGTCCTCGCAGTTGCGCACGACGACACGCCGCTCCGCGGCGCTCGGTGCGGCCCGGTAATCCGGATAAAACCGGGCCCGGGGGTAGGTCACGAGCACCCGGTTGCAACGGTACGTGACGGTGAGTCGATGCGGCCCGGTGGCGCGTTCCAGGGCGTCAAAAAGGGAGCCGTAGAGGGGTTCGTCGTCCGGGTAGTGCCCGCGGATGATGGGCCCCAACTGGCAGGGGTCGCCGGCCGCCCACAGGGCACCGTCGGGTCGAAGGCCGCCAAGCACCACGAGGGCCTGCGGCACCGTTATTTGGGACGCTTCGTCGACGACGACGAGGTCGGTTTCCAAGCCCTCGCGCTTGGCCAGTGCCCATACCGTGCCCGCCGCGATCCAGCGTGGCTCGGTGGGCCGGAATCGCTTGGCCTCGACTGCGGAGGCACCACCGTGGCCGAGTCGCCGGCGAAGAACCTGTTCGCTGGTGTGGAGACGGTACAGCGGCACGTCAAGACCCACCTCGCGCGCGGTGGCATGGAGTCGCTCGACGAGATTGTCGACGGCCCGATGGGTGTAGGCCGTCAGCAGAACCCGCAACCCGTGTCCGTGCCGTTCCGCACCGCGGGCGAGGGCAACCAGCAATCGAGCTAGCACGCGGGTCTTGCCCGTGCCCGGCGGGCCCCACACCAACACCAGTGACTGCTGTTCGGCAGCGCCGGCGATCGCCTGCTCGGATTCGCCGGCCCCATCCGGAAGGGCATCGAGCTCGAACGGCGGAAGCCGAGGGCGCGATCCCGTGGTCGGTTCGCCGGCGAACCAGGGACGAAAGCGATCCCAGCGAGCACGATCGCGGTCAAGCTTTGCCAACGCATCCAACGTGCGAGTGGCGGTCACGTCGAGGAAGCCGCGATCGAGCGCCAGGCGCGCATATTCCAGCGGACAGTTCGGCGGGAAGGAAGCCGCGATCGCATCCCAGTCGCCGCGCAGCCAGACAAGCGGTTCGTCGGCCAGGTCGAAGCGCACCAGTTCCACCGCGCGTTGGCCCATGCGCCAGGGCTCCTCCGCCAGACGAATCAGTTCCTCGCTCGAGGCGTCGTGCGCGCGAGGTTGGACGGTCAGCACCAACCAATCCCCTTCCCGGAGCCGGGTGGCCACATGAGCTCCGGGCGTCTTTAAACGGAAAGCTCGTTCGTCGCCGTCGCCGCAGCCGAGCCATTCGACCTCGCCGAGGCACTCCCCCCGCTGGACACGTTCGATCAGCGGTCGGGCGTAAAGGTCGCGAATTTCCTCCCACGCAAGGCCTTGCTCGACTTCCACGAAGGTGGCGAGCTTGGCCAACACCTCGTCGTGGAGGACCGGGGGCAGCGCCTTGGGCGACAATGCCTTCGGAGCGTACAGTTTCGGTCGATCGGCGCGACGCAGCCGATCGAGCACCGCCAACACGGCCTCCGTTCGCCAGGCAAGAAAGGCCTCGACCTCGGCGCCTTCGCGGCGCTTTTCCCAGACGTCGACGAAGACCTCCAGGCCGAGGCGGGTCGCAAACGGCTGGGTCGCGAGCTCGGGGCAGGGCGGAAGGAGGCAGCCGAGATGACGAACGGTCGCGGCCAGCGAGTAGACGAACGGTTCCGGCAAGGCCCAGAGATCGTCGACGGCTCGCTCGAGCGCACCGCCGGGTACGCCGGCGCCACGTCGGGCCGGCAGGAACACACGCGCGGCGTCCGACACCGCCGGGTCGATCGCTAGCCCGTGGCGCACCAACGCCAGCCGCAGGCTCAGCAGCTCGCCCGGCTCCCAGGCGTAGACGCGAATCGCTCCCGACAGTGCGGCGAGACCAGTGGCGTCAAGCTGCGCTCTCACCCATTCGAGCGCCGCTCGAAGGAGCGCGGCTTCGTCTCGGCGCCGGGGCGAAGCCGCGGCTCGGTTCCAGACGGCCTCGTGGCCGCGACTGTCCCGCCATCTCAGGCCCATCGCCAGCACCTGCCGAGCACCGGGATCCCATTCGACGGCCACGCCGAGCGCCACCACCTCGCCGTCGGCCGCGGGCAGATTGAAGTAGTGAGAGCGGAAAGGAACGAGAATGGGTTTCCCGACAGCTTTCAGCGCCGTAAGGCGCTGTTCGAGCAATGCGCTCCGCTGCTCCAGCAGCCGGTTGCCAACGTACAATTCGCGCCCGGCATCGATCGCATCCTTGGAAAACCGGCGCCGGCGGACGACGGCGAGCCACTGATGGGCCGTGCGCACGCCTCGGTCGTGCAGGTGGCGCTTGGCCGAGGCCGTCAGACCCGGCACCTGCGCCAAATCGTCTTCTTCGATGGCTTGGTTCCGGCAGTGCCTCAAATAACCGCAACCCACGCACGCAGGCCCCACGTGCCAGTCGCACGTCGACGGATCGGCGGCCAGCGCCCGCGGCACGGCGGTGCGCAGCAGCGTATCGACGTGCATTCGCGCCAGGCCGATCCCGACGCGACGCGGCCACCGGCGCCCCCAGCACCAAAGCCATGCGTGCCGCGCATCCACCTCGACCGGAGCGCCCAATTGCTCGACGAGCTCTTCTAGAAGGAGGCTGTAGAACGCGAGCTGCAGCCGGTGACCAACCGAGGGGCGATAGCGGCGCTTGAGCTCCAACACGCGCGCCACCCAGCGGCCGCCGCCCGCTGGGGTCAACTCCAGCGCGTCGGCGACGGCTTCCGCCAATCCAAGACGATCCGGGGCCCAACCGAACCGTCGCGCCCATCGCTCCGGATCCGGGAGCTCGAGGGTCGGCTGCACCAGCCAGCGAACGGCACCCGGCCGCCGCAGGACCTCGTGCACCGCGGCGGACGAGAGCTTCCCGAGCCGGCCGGGCTTGGCAGCCTCTGGCCAACGCTGCGCCTCGGGGGGCAGCTCCGCGAGCAGGCGGCGCAGGGCACGGCGCTCCCACAGGTGCCCGCGCCGCCAACGGAGGCGCATCTCCGGCGTCGCCTCCTTGGTCGGCACGCCCCAATCCGAGCGCGCGTCGCGCGGCAAGGTGTCGAACGCCAAGCGCCGCGCGCACTTGGTCCGAGCAAACTCGGCCACGTAGGAGGGCGCCACAAGGTACAAGGGCATGCTCACCAGAATAGGAACCCGGGGATCCGACAACGCAAGGGTCGGGCTTGCGCGCACCCTCGACGCCGACTAGCTTTGCGACGGGTTGAAATCGATTCTCAACGATGGCTACCGCTCGCCTGCACCGATTGTGCGACTGTGCTCGCGGTGCCCGCGTCTGTGTGCGGGCGCTCGAGGGCGACGCGGCGGAATGCGCGCGGCTGCGCGCCCTGGGGTTGGTCGAGGGCGCCGAGGTGGACGTGCTGGAGACCGGGATCGTTTGGGTGCTGCGGGTGCGCGGGGCACGGTTGGCGCTGGCCCGGGCTGTCGCCGAGCGCATCGGCGTGAGCGTGGGATGACGTTGGCGTCCCTATCGCCGGGCGCACGGGGCCGCGTGCGTCGGGTCGAGGGCCAAGCCGAGCTGCAGCGCCGGCTCGCCGAGCTGGGGATCCTTCCCGGCGCGCGGGTGGAATTGGTGCGGGTGGCGCCGCTGGGAGACCCGTTGGAGGTCCGGGTGCGTGGGACGTTGTTGACCTTGCGGCGGCGAGAAGCTGCGTGCATCGAAATCGAGCCGGAGGTAGCGGCGTGAGCGGGGGAGCGCGCGCGGCCACGGCGCCGCTTCGAGTAGCGCTCGTGGGCAATCCGAACACCGGCAAGAGCACGTTGTTCAACGCCCTTACGGGGCTGCGGCAGAAGGTCGCCAACTATCCGGGCGTCACCGTCGAGCGCATCGAGGGCCGCCTGCGTCTGGGCGATCGCGTCGCCACGGTGGTGGATCTACCGGGCACGTACAGCCTGACCGCACAGTCGCCCGACGAAGCGATCGCCCTCGAGACCCTCGAGGGCACATCTCCCCACGCGCCGCCGCCCGACGTGATCGTGGCCGTGGTCGACGCCGTGCATCTCGAGCGCAATCTCTTTCTTTGTAGTCAGCTCCTGGAGCTCGGCCGGCCGATGGTCGTGGCGCTCAACCAGGTCGACCTGGCCGCAGCGGCGGGTTTGCGCATCGATCCCGTCGAGCTGACCCTCGCGCTGGGCGTGCCGGTGGTGGCCACGGTGGCCACGCGCGGCGAGGGGTTGGACCTCTTGCGCCATGCCATCGCCCGGGCGCCGGAGCTGCCGCGCCCGCAACGCCCGTGGTCGCTGCCGGACGACGTCGCCGCGGCGCTTCAGCCACTCCAACGGGCGTTGGAAAACCTCGGCTACGCGCCCGGGGTGGCCGCGTTCGAAGCGCTGCGCCTGATCGGCGCGCCCGACGACGATCCTCGCTTGACCGCCCATCCGGAGCTTTGCCCACTGCGAACCGAGGCGCAGCGGCAACTTCGGGCCGCCGGCCGCAATCCGGCCAGTGTTGAGGCCGAACTGCGCTACGCGTGGATCGACGACGTTGTTCGACGTGCCGTCCGTCGGGAACACCCCGGCCGCCGTTGGACCGACCGCATCGACGCCGTGGTCCTCCATCGTGTCGCTGGACCGATCTTGTTTCTGCTTCTGATGGGCTTGCTTTTCCAAGCGATTTTTGCTTGGGCCGAGCCGGTCATGAACGTCGTCGAGAGCGTCGTCAACAGCCTTGGCTGGGCGATTGCTTCCCTTTTGCCCCTAGGCGAGCTGCGCAGTCTGTGGACGGATGGCATCGTCGCCGGTGTCGGCGCGGTGCTCGTCTTCGTCCCCCAGATTGCCATCCTGTTCCTGTTCCTCGGGTTGTTGGAAGACTCGGGCTACATGGCCCGGGCCGCCTTCCTGCTCGACCGCCTCATGCGTGGCGTCGGTCTTCCGGGTCGGGCGTTCGTGCCGCTGCTCTCCGGGTACGCCTGCGCGGTGCCCGCGGTCCTCGCCACGCGTACGATCGAGGACCGGCGCGATCGCCTCGCCACCATCCTCGTCATCCCCTTCATGAGTTGCTCGGCGCGGCTGCCGATCTACACGCTGCTGATCGGCACGTTCGTCCCGGCGGTATCCGTCGCGGGGTGGATCAGCCTTCAAGGACTGACGTTGCTCGGCATGTACCTTCTGGGCACGGGCACCGCTCTGGGGGTCGCCGCCTTGTTCAAGCGAACCTTGCTACGCGGACGTCCGCGGCCGCTCATCCTGGAACTTCCGCCGTACCGGTGGCCCAATCCTAGGACCTTGGTCGTGCAGGTGGGGCACCGTGTCGCCCTCTTCCTGCGTCGCGCCGGGACCGTGATCCTGGCCTTGTCCGTGGTGCTCTGGGCGCTGGCCACCTACCCACGCGCGCGGGTGCCGGCGGGAACCCCGCCCGGGCAAGCGTCGGAATTCCAACTTGAACAAAGTGTCCTTGGGCGCGCCGGGCGGGCCATCGAGCCGTTGGTGAGACCGATCGGGTTCGATTGGAAGATCGGGGTGTCCATCTTGAGTTCCTTGGCAGCGCGCGAAGTGTTCGTCTCGACGATGGGCACGATTTACGGGGTGGGCGATGCGACGGAAACGTCGCCCGCGCTTCGGGACAAGCTGCGCGCGGCGCGCGACCCGGCCACCGGGCGACCGGCCTACACACCGTTGGTTGCTTTCGCCCTCATGGTGTTCTATGTGTACGCGTTGATGTGCGTGAGCACGATCGCGGTGGTGGCGCGGGAGACGGGCGGAGGAAGAATCGGTTGGCGGTGGGCGGCCTTCCAGTTCGCGTTCATGCTCGCGTTGGCGTACGTCGCCGCGTTGCTTGTCTACCAGGGCGGTCGGGCCCTGGGTTGGGGCTGACCACGATGGCGAGCCTGATCGTTGCCCTGGCGGTGGCCGCGGCGGCGGTGTACTTGGCCCGACGGGTCTGGCACGCGTGGCGCCGACGCAACGACGGCGCGGCGTGCCGCGGGGGATGTTGTCATTGAGCCGTACCGGCCGTCACGAGTTCCCCACCGCGCACGACGCCGATCGTCACCTCTTTGCCCACCACGTCGCCGTTTTCGTCGAAGCGGATCGTACCCGACACGCCGAGAAAGGGGGGACGTCGCCGGCCCACTTGTTCGAGGTAACGGCGAATCGCAAGCCGTTCGGGGCCGACCTCCTCGATGGCCCGCACGATGAGGTGAAAGGCATCGTACGTCATGGCGCCGCGGTGGTCGGGGGTTTCGCCCCACCGGCGCCGGTAAGCGGCCACAAAGGCTTGCGCCCGCGGATCCGGCCGATCCGGCAGGAAGGCGGAGCTGATGTAGACCCCTTCGGCGGCGGGGTCGCTCTTGACGTTCGTCAGTCCGTCGCCGCCCAGGATCGGGCCGGTGAAGCCCAACCGCCGCGCTTCCCGGATGATGCGGATGCCGCCGTCGGCCTGGCCGGCGATGAGGAGGACGTCGAAGCCACGCTGTTGGCCGCGGAGCAAGTAAGGATCGATGTCGCTGTCGCCGTTGAGGAGCGTCGTCAGGTAGGGATCGGCCGAGACGACCCGTCCACCACGCTGCGCGAAGGCAGCGCGAAAGCTTTGCATCACGCCCCGACCATAATTGTCGTTTGAGTAGAGGAAAAGGGCGCGGCGACGCCCAAGTCGCGCGATCGCCCACTGGGCGAGCGCCGGCCCGTGCTGCAGATCCGTGGGGCAGACGCGGAAGGTCCACGGCCCCGCGCGGCTAATGAGCGGACTGCTCGAGGCGGGCGAGATGGCGACCACGCCCCGCTCGGGGTCGTTGTACACCGGCGCCGCGGCCAACGTCGCCGCGGAGTTGATGTGTCCGATGACGGCCACCACACGGGGATCGTCTCGGAGTTGTTGGGCGACGAGGGGGGCTTTCGCCGGGTTCGCTTCATCGTCGGCGAATCGAAGTTCGATTCGCCGGCCCCGCACGCCGCCGCGCGCGTTGACCTCCTCGGCCGCCATGATCGCCGCCAGCCGCATGGAGCGACCGTTGGCCTGCTGCAACGGCCCCGCCACGCCAATGATGATGGGGCCCTCGGCGCGGCCGCAACCCGCCAAGGCCGCCACGAGCACGATCACCAATCGTCGCATCCACGCTTACCCCGGTGCCGCGGGGAAACTATGCTGGCCCGCCGCGGCGGCAACCCATCAACTGGCGGCCTTGCCGCGTCGGGCTCGGCTGCATATAATGCGATCGCCGCCCGTGGTGGCGCGCCCCATGTCGTCCCCGGATCCGTCTCCGATCCCCGAGTTCTCGGAGCCCGTTCTCGCCTGGGTGCGCGAGCGCATTGCCAACCCGTTGACGGCGCTGCTGGGCGAGGCGGAGTTGCTCGCCCGCGAGGCCGATGTGCTCTTCATGCCACGCGTTGCGGAGAGCGCCTTGCGGATCGTCGAATTGGCACGCCGCATCGCCGCGGCACTGCCGCAGCCACCCCTCAGCAATCCCGAACCACCTGCCGCGCTACCGGACGCCAATCCCCGTCCATCCGCCGGTAAGTGAAGCGATAGCGACGGTCGCAGAGCTGGGGCGGGACCACGTCCGTGCGGGTGCGGCTGGTGAGCACCGTGGCCGCCCAACGGTCCTCGCCCTCGCGCTCCATGAGGACGAGGCGTACGTAGAGCCCGTCGTCGGGAACGTAGCACGCGGGGCCGAGCGGCGTTTCCAAACACGCATAGGAGCTGTCGTGAGGGGTGGGGCGATAGCGCCAGGGCAGGCGGGCGCGAAGGGCCGAGTCCACCCGAGCCACCGGCAGGACGCGACCGGTGGCGCGTACCGCGTTGCCCGCGAAGCTTGCCACATCGAGCAGCAGGGGCGCACGCTCGGGCAGCCCCCGCGCGCGCTCGAGCGCCACCGCATCCTGCACGAGCCGCGGCGCGAGGGCGAGGAAGGCCTCCTCCGGGAGCGGCTCGGGCTGGCACCCGGTTCCCAACGCGACGGCAATGGCTACGGCGAGGCGCGGGAGCGCCGCTCGACCCCCCCGCGCGCCCGGCATCAAACCCATGTCTTGTGCAGTTGCCCCACCGCAGCGATGCGGGCTTCCGCTACCCGATCGGCCGCGTGGTGCGTCGGCCAACCCCGTTCCTGTGCCAGCTGGAAGATCCGCAACAGCGTCGTGTAGATATCGCCGGCCTTGCGCAGCGCCTGCTCCTTCGTCCACCCGTTGAGCTCGCCGAAGACGTTGATCAGCCCGCCGGCGTTGATGACGTAGTCCGGCGCGTAGAGGATGCCCCGCCGGTGGAGCTCGTCGCCATGCCGCGGCTCGGCCAGCACGTTGTTCGCGGCTCCGGCGACGATATCGACCTGCAGGCGCGGCAAGGTGTCGTCGTTGATCACCCCTCCGAGGGCGCACGGCGCGAAGACGTTGGCCGGAACCGCCACGATTTCGTCGGCCGGCACCGCCTCGACGTGGTACTCGGCCACCACCCGCTGGACCTTCTCGGGATCGATGTCCGCCACCAGCACCTTGGCGCCTTCCTTGACGAGATGACCGACCAAGTGCTCGCCGACGTGCCCCACGCCTTGCACCGTGACCACCTTGCCCCGCAGGCTGTCGTCCCCGTAACGCCATTGCGCGCACGCTTTGATGCCGCGGTAGACGCCGTAGGCCGTCACCGGGGACGGGTCACCCGAGGTGCGCGAGGTGCCGGTCACGAAGCTCGTTTCCATGGCGACGAAGTCCATGTCGCTCACGGACGTGCCCACGTCCTCGGCGGTGATGTAGCGACCCTTGAGGCTCTCGACGAAACGGCCGTGGGCGCGAAAGACGAGCTCGCGTTGCTCCGGGGGCATCTTGGGGTCCCCGATGATGACGGCCTTGCCGCCTCCCAGGTTGAGGCCGGCCACGGCCGCCTTGTAGGTCATGCCGCGCGCCAGCCGCAGCACGTCGACGAGGGCTTCCCGGTCGTTGGCGTAGTTCCACATCCGGGTGCCGCCGAGCGCCGGGCCCAAGGTGGTGTCGTGAATGGCGATGATGCCGCGGTAACCGCAGGAAGGCTCGGAGCAGAACACGATCTGCTCGTGCCCGCCTTCGACGATGAGATCGAAAACACCCCACTCCTCCGCCGCGGCCACCGGCACCGCGGCGGCGTGCGCGATCGTGCTCGACATCGAATTCCTCATGGCTGATGGGTCAACACGCGCGCAATGAGCACGCGCTGGATGTCGTTTGCGCCCTCGTAAATCTCCGTGGCTTTGGCATCGCGAAACAGCCGTTCCACGGGGTAGTCACGCATGTAGCCGTAGCCGCCGAACACTTGGATGGCCTCGGTGGTGACGGCCATGGCCGCTTCGGAGGCGAAGGTTTTCGCCATCGAGGCCAGCGTCGGGGCCGCGGGGTCGGCGGCGGTAAGGGCGGCCGCCGCGCGTCGGGTCAGCGCCCGGGAGGCTTAGACCCGGATGGCCATGTCGGCCAATTTGAACTGCATCCCTTCGAACTCGGCGATGGGTCGACCGAATTGCGTTCGTTCGGTCGCGTAGCGCACCGCGTGCTCCAGAGCCGCCTGCGCCAGACCGGTGGCGATCGCGGCCGCCCCGAGCCGACCACGGATCAACGCCTGCTTGGCCAGGGCCCAGCCCGCGCCCGGCGCGCCAAGGCGGTGGTCGCCCGGTACCGTGACGCCCTCGAGATCGACGGTGACGATTTCCAAGGTGCGGTGGCCCAGGGTGCGTTCCCGTTCGCCCACCCGATAGCCCGGCGCGTTCGTCGGTACGAGAAAGGCATCGATGCCGTCGGGCGAGCGGGCAAAGACGACGGCCGCGTCCGCCTGGGCGCCCTGGGTCACCCAGGTTTTCCGGCCCCGCAGCCGCCATCCGGCCTCGACGGGGTCGGCCGTCGTGGTTAGGGCGCGGGCGTCGCTGCCCGCGTCGGGCTCCGTCAGCGCGAAGGCGAGCACCGTCTCACCCCGGGCGGCCGCGGGCAACCAGCGGTCGCGCACGGGCGCCGGCGCCGCCTCGGCGAGCAACGGCGCCGCCACCCAGGCGTGGATGTTCACCCACAGCGCGACGCCGGTCTCCCCCCGCGCCAGCTCTTCCAACACCAGCGCCACGGTAACGGCGTCGAGTCCCAAGCCGTCGACGTCCTCGCCGAGGGCCAGCCCCCAGAAGCCGAGGTCCGCCAGCTGGCGCCGCAGGGCGGGGGGCAGAGCGCCCTCGCGGTCCCACCGGGCCGCGTGCGGCCGCAGCTCGCCTTCGGCGAATTCCCGCGCCAGTTCCTGCACCTGGCGCTGCTCGAGGGTGAGCAGCATGCCTCAGTTGTATGTGTAGAAACCCTCACCCGTTTTCCGGCCCAGTTTCCCCGCCGCCACGTACTGGCGCAGCAGAGGGCAAGGCCGGTACTTGTCGTCGCCCAAGCCTTCGTGGAGCACTTCCAGGATGGCGAGGCACGTGTCCAATCCGATGAGGTCCGCCAGGGCCAGCGGCCCCATCGGATGGTTCATGCCCAGGCGCATGACCGTATCGATCGCTTCCCGCGAGGCCACCCCCTCCATCAGGCAGTAGATGGCCTCGTTGATCATCGGCATGAGGATGCGATTCGACACGAAGCCGGGGAAATCGCGCGCTTCGGCCACGGTCTTGCCCAACGACTCGGCGACCGCCACCACCGTGCGCACCGTCTCGTCCGAGGTACGCAGGCCGCGGATCACCTCGACCAAAGCCATCACGGGCACCGGGTTCATGAAGTGCATTCCCACGACCCGGTCGGGACGGCGCGTGCGCGCGGCCATTTCCGTGATCGAGATGGAGCTCGTGTTGCTGGCGAGGATGGCGTGAGCGGGGGCAAGCGCGTCGAGGCGGGCGAAGAGATCGAACTTCAGCGCTTTGTTCTCGGTCGCTGCCTCGACGACAAGGTCGGCCTCGCGCGCGACCTCGAGGTCCGTGCCCGTACGGATCCGCTCGAGGGCCCGTTGCTTGACCTCCTCCGTGACCGTGCCCTTGCGGATCTGGCGATCGAAGTTCGCGGCGATGGTGGCCCGGGCGCGCTCCAGCGCCTCCGGCCGGACGTCCACGAGATCGACGTCGAAACCGTGCTGGGCGAAGACGTGGGCAATGCCGTTTCCCATCGTGCCCGCGCCCAGCACGAGAACACGCCGGATCGTTGCCATGAGACGGAAGGAACGTTCGCTCGGTGCCCAAGATAGCCGCGGCGCCGCCGAGCGGCAACGGGCGCGCAACAAACCCTCACCGGTCGTTGGATCGACGGCCGCGCCGCCCGATCGAGGCACGGAATCAATCGCCCTGCAGCCAGCGCCGCGCGGGGCCGGCCGCGCGATGGGCCACGAGCCACGCCACCGCCACCTTGACCAGGTCGGGGCCGAGGAACGGCCACACCGCCCAGGCGGCCGCGCGCTCTGGCGCAGCGCGGGCCAGCCAACTCCAGCCGCCGAGGTAGATCGTCGCCAGCGCGGCGAGGAAGGCGAGCAACTGCCGGCGGCCCTGTGCCCCACCCAGCCCTGCGATCGCCGCTGCCAGCGGGTAGGCGAGCAGGTAGCCGCCCGTGGGGCCAACCAGGTACGCGGGGCCGCCGCCGAGGGCGAACACCGGCGCCCCCGCCAGCCCGACCAGCAGGAACAGCGCTTGTCCCGAGGCCGCCAGGGCCGGGCCGAGCAGGGCGCCGCTCAGCAACACCCCGAGCACCTGAAACGTGAACGGTACCGGCGTTCCGGGTAGCGGGATCGCGATCTTCGACGCGACCGTCATGCCCAGGACCACGCCGACCAGCGCCGCCGCCCACCGCACCGCCGGCACGGGGCGCGCCGCACTGCTCGTCACCGCGAACTTGCGCATGGGTTCTCCTCGTCGTTGTCGGTTCGCTCCGCGGCGTTCTTAGACGCGTTCGACGGCGACGGCGACCGCCTCGCCGCCACCCAGGCACAGCGTGGCCAGGCCCAAGCGCGCACCGCGATCCTGCATCGCGTGGAGCAGCGTCACCAGGATTCGAGCCCCGCTCGCCCCAATGGGATGGCCGAGGGCGATCGCCCCCCCGTGCACGTTGACGCGCTCCCAGTCCCATCCAAGCGCTTGGCCATCCGCAAGCACCTGCGCCGCGAAGGCCTCGTTGATCTCGATGAGGTCGAAGTCGTGGATCGTCCGACCCGTCTTCTCCAGCAATCGTCGCACCGCCGCGATCGGGGCGAAGAAGAGCTCCTGGGGCTCGGTGGCGCCAACGGCATAGCCAATGATGCGGGCCAGCACCGGCAACCCGTGTGCCCGGGCGAAGGCCTCCGAGGCCACGACCAACGCCGCCGCGCCGTCGTTCATCGACGAGGCGTTCCCGGCGGTGACGGTCAGCTCCTGCGGGGGAATGCCGGCCGGCGCGTCCTTGGCGAAGGCGGGCTTCAAACGGGCCAGCGCCTCGAGCGACGTATCCCTTCGCGGGCCTTCGTCGCGATCGACCCGGATGGTTCCTTGGCGGCCCGGCACCTCCACGGGCACGATCTCGGCGTCGAACTTCCCGGCGTCCTGCGCCGCCAGGGCTTTCTGGTGGGAGTGCAGGGCGTATTCGTCCTGCATCGCGCGGGTGATGCCCGCTTTGCGCGCGGTGTACTCCGCGTGCCCGCCCATGTGAACGTCGCAGAAGGCGCACCAGAGACCGTCGTGGATGAGACCGTCCTCCAGCGCCTGGTCGCCGAATTTCACCCCGTTGCGCAATCCACGCACGTAGTACGGGACGTTCGACATCGATTCCTGCCCACCGGCCACCGCGAGGCAGACGTCGCCCGCCCGGATCGCCTGGGCCACGCGCACGACCGCCTCCAGCCCCGAACCGCAGACCTTGTTCAACGTCACCGCCGGTACCGTCGGGGGCAGACCCGCGCCGATCGCCGCCTGTCGGGCCGGTGCCTGGCCGCTACCGCCTTGCACGACCTGACCGAGGACCACCTCGTCGACAACCGTGCCGTCCACACCGGCGCGTTGCAACGCAGCCCGGACGGCCGCGGCGCCGAGCTCCGGCGCGCGCAGCGGCGCCAGCGCGCCGAGAAACCGCCCGATCGGGGTGCGCGCTGCGCCCACAATCACCGGCGTCGTGTCCTGCGTTCCCATGGTCGTTCCTCCTCAGCGTTGGGCTTCGGTATCCAACAACGTCTGCCCATCGACGTGCAGTACGCCCCACGCGCGCACCGGGTCGTGCGGAAAGACGAGCAACCACCCTTCGGTCGCAGCCCGCGCCAGCACCGCGCGCTTGGTCTCGAGAGTGCGCAGCGGCTCGAGGTCGTAGGCCATGATCCAGGGCAAGGGCAGGTGAGCCGCCGTGGGGATAAGATCGCCGACGAAGCAGGCCACCCGATCACCGGCGCGCACGAGCACCGACTGGTGATGCGGCGTGTGCCCGGGTGTCGGCCATAGCACCACGCCCGGCACCAACTCGCGCTCGCCGTCGACGAGCTCGAGTTGCCCGGCGGCGGCCACGGGGTCAAAGTTGGCGGGCAGATAGCTGGCTTGGGTGCGCTCGTTGGGCCGGTGAGCCCAATCCCACTCGCCCCGCTGCACGACGTAGCGCGCCCGCGGAAAGGCGACCCGCACCTGCCCCTCGGCGTCGCGAACGGTGTTGCCCCCCGCGTGATCGAAGTGAAGGTGCGTGTTGACGACGATGTCGATGTCCTCGGCGCGCAACCCCAACTGCGACAGCGCCTCGTGCAGACGATCGAGATAGGGGGTCCCGGGGCTCGGCTCGTTGTCGACGCCGTAGATGTCCCGAAATTTCGCGTCCTCTTTGTTGCCGATTCCCGTTTCCACGAGGATGCGCGCCGTCGGGGTTTCGAGCAGCAGGCAGCGCAACGACAGCGGGATGCGATTCCGCTCGTCCGCGGGGATCTTTCTCTCCCACAAAGGCTTGGGGACGACACCGAACATCGCGCCGCCGTCGAGGCGCACCCGACCGGCGTCGAGGGCGTGGAGCCGCACGGTGCCCCAATCGAGGGACTGCACCAAGGCGAGCGCGGCCGTGTCAGGGTCCATAGGGGTCCACCCGATCCATGGGGCCGACGCGTCGCCGCCGCGACGGCGCGGGGCGGTGACGCAAAAACATTTCCAGACTTTGCCAGTGGGCGATGCCGTCTTCCTCGAGGCGCTGCACCAGGCGGAGCAACACCCGCGCGGTGGCGTGGGCATCACCGGCGGCGCGGTGACGCGCTTCGATCTCGATGCCGAAGTGGAAGGCCAGCGCATCCAACGAGCATCGCGCCTCGGCGCGGAGGAGCCGTCGCGCCAATTGCACGGTGCACAGCCGCGGCACGGCGGGCAGGGCAAGCCCGGCGCGACTGAATTCCGCCGCTACAAAGCGCCAATCGAAGGCCGCGTTGTGGGCCACGAAGATGCGCTCCTGCAGCAACGCCGCCACCCGGGGTGCGACCTCGCGAAAGCGGGGAGCGGCCGCCACCATGGCATCCGTGATGCCTGTGAGTGCGGCGATCGTCGGGGGAATGGATCGCTCCGGGTACACCAGGGTGTGGAACACGTCGACGATCCGATCGCCGTCGACTTGCACGACCGCGATTTCCGTCACACGGTGCCCCCGTGCTGGCGATGTGCCGGTCGTTTCCACGTCGACCACGGCCCAGCGCTCCTCGCACCAAGGGCGCACCGGCCATGCCGGCAGCGGACGCACCGACCAGCGCCCGTCGTCGTCCACGACGAGGCGGGGATCGTTGGCCAGCAGCTCCGACATCACCCGCCGCGTCAGCGGCGCCGGGCCCTGCAACCCCAGCCACCGCGCCAGCTGGTCGGGCGACTGGGGCCCCAGCGTGCGCAGCACCTGAACCGCCCGGTCGGCCGCCGTGGCGCTCATGCCCACACGTCCTCGCGCACCAGGGGCAAGGTCATGCAGCGGGCCCCGCCGCCACCGCGCACCAGCTCCGCCCCTTCGAAGGCGATGGCCGCGCGCTCGTCGTCGTCGATGTCGGCGTCGCCCGTGAGGAACTCGATCGCCCCCACGATCCGGAAGCCCGCCTCCTCGAGCGCTCGCAGCGTGGCCTCGTTGCGACTGTAGCCGAGCACGAGCCCGGGTCGCACGGCGACGAAGTTGCAGCCGCTGGCCCACTGCTCCCGCTCCTGCAGGATCGGGTTGTCGCCACCGCAATAGATCGGCTCGAGGGGCAACCCAAGGTCGCGCAAGGCCGCAAAGAGGTTCGCGCGCGCCCGCACGCCCCGTCGATCGCGTCGAAACTCCAGCACCGGCAGCCGCGTCGGGCCGACGAAGTACGGCGGGAAGATCACGCAGCGATCCACGTCGATCATGGTGAAGATCATGTCGAGGTGGATCGCCGGGCTCTCCGTAGGTAGCACCACCACCAGCACGTGCTCCACCCCGGCCCGCGTCTGCAGCCGCTGCACCAGCGCCTCGATCGCCGCGGGGCTGGAGCGCTCCGACAGCCCGACCATGGCCAGGTCGGGTCGCAGCACGAGGACGTCGCCTCCTTCGATGGTGTACTCCGCCCGCCGCTCCTCGGCGCCGTCGTACAGCACGCCAGCGTTGCCGAGGCGGGGATGGTAGGTAAAGAGCGCCTTCATCAACAGCTCTTCCGTCCAGCGGACGGCGTACTTCATCGACCCAATGATCACCGCCTCGTTGACGACCATGGCGGCGTCCCGAGTAAAGTAGAGGTTCGGCAGCGGCGGCAGGTCGTAGACAACCTTGTGCAGCGTTCGCGCCAACGCGCCCGGGCGGGCCTGCTTGCCCTCGATGAGGACGCGGACGAACTCCTCCCCTGGCAGCGCTTCAAGCTCGCGTGCCAACGCGTCGCTGCCGGCGATCTCGGTCACGCGGCCGATCAGGAAGCGTCGCACCGCTGGTTCGTCGACGATGTCGAGGAGTAGGTCGCGCACCTCGTAGACCTCCGCGAAGCGGGCCAGCAGCGCCCGAAAGCGGTGGTGCTCGCGACGGGCCTGCTCGAGATCGACGATGTCGTCGTAAAGGAACTGCTCGCGATTCGATGGGGTGACGGCCAATAGTTCCGGCCCCGGGGTGTGACAGAGCACCGCCCGCAGCGGGCCGATTTCGGACGTAACGCGGACCCGGCCAACGTCCGTGGCGGTCGTCGAGCGGGGGCTGGGGACAACGTGCGCCATGCGGCCCTAGGGGTTGCAGAGCTGGAAGCAAAGACTCTCCAACTCGATCGTCATGTTCACATTGCGTACCGCCACCCGCGGCGGCAAGCGCAGCGGTACCGGCGCGAAGTTGAGCACGGCATGGACCCCCGCGCGAGCGGCCTTCTCAGCCACGGTTTGCGCCGCCGCGGCCGGCACGGCAAGGATCGCGATCTCGACCGGTTCTTGCGCCAGCGCGGCCTCGAGCTCGTCGACGTGCCGGACCCGCACGGAGCCCCACGCCTGACCGACCTTGGCCGGATCGACGTCGAAGACGTGGCGGATTTCGAACCCGCGGCGCCGGAACTCCGGATACCCGAACAGGGCCGTGCCAATGCGCCCGGCGCCGATCAAGGCCACGTTCCAACGCCGATCGAGCCCGAGAATGCGGCGCAGATGCTCGAGCAACTCGCCCACCGGGTAGCCGAGGCCGCGCCGTCCGAACGAGCCCAAGGCCGACAGATCTTTGCGCACCTGGGCCGCCGTGGTGCCGCTGGCGCGCGCCAGTTCCTCGCTGGAAAGGTGTTCGTAACCAGCGTCGCGCGCCTGCTGCAGGGCGCGCAGGTAGTTCGATAGTCGCCGTACGGTGGGTTCTCCGATGCGGCGTCCCACTCCGGTGGCCATGGCATGCTTGTGAAAGCGTTCACGTACGCTAGCGCGCCCGCCGGGGCGGCGTCAACGGCCCTTGCCGCGAGCGGCGCCCAGCGGGAACTTCCCCCGACGATGAACCTGGCGCGATTCGAGGCCCGGTTGCGGCGGGCGCTGCGCCGCGTCATCCCCGCGGACCGCCCCGGCGTTGTCGCCGTTTCCGGCGGGGCGGACTCCGTGACGTTGCTTCATGCCCTCTGCTTTCTCACCCCGGAGCGGGCGGCGGGTGCCCTCGTCGTCCACGTGGACCATGGGATGCGGCCCGACAGCGCGGCCGACGCGGCCTGGGTGCGTGGTGTGACGCGCGCTTGGGGGCGGCCGATCCGGGTGGTGCGTCTGGAACCCCCACCTCGCTCGGAGACGGAGGCGCGGCGCCGCCGTCGGGCCGCCTTGAGGGCCGCGGCGCTGGAGATCGGCGCCACTTGGATTGCGCTGGCCCATCACGCCGACGACCAGGCGGAGACCGTGCTTTTTCGGGCGTTGCGCGGCACCGGCCCGCGCGGGCTCGGAGCGATGCGGCCGCGCCAAGGCCCTTGGGTGCGGCCGTTGTTGGCGTTTTGGCGCACAGAGTTGCGGGCCTGGGCGAGGGCCCGAGGCCTACGTTGGCGCGACGACCCGACGAACCGGGACCTGCGCTTCGCCCGCAACCGCTTGCGCGCCCTCTTGCCCGAGCTCGAACGAACGGTTGCGCCCGCTGCACGCCGAAGCCTCGTGCGTTTGGCGCGCCTGGCGCGTCGCGAGGAGGCGGCCTGGCGTTGGCTCGAACGGCGCCTGCTCGGTGGCGTCGCGCGCCGCACCCCCGACGGCTGGGACGTCGACCGCGCTCGCTGGAGCGCCCTGCCGCTCGGCCTGCGTGCCCGGCTCCTGCGGCGGATGCTGCGTGTCTTCGGCGTCGTGCCGAGCAGCGCCGGAACCGCCTTTCTCCTGCGGGTTATGACGGAAGCCGCCAGCGGCCGTCGCGTGGCGGTGGGGCGCGCCGCCGTTCTCGAGATCGTCTTCGATCGCGCGCGCTTGCGTCGCGAGCCCGCGGTCCTTGCCGGAGCGACGGAAGCGGTGCTCGGTGCCGCGTCGGGCGAGGCGGAAACGGTCGCTCTCGGTCGGCGTTGGCGTTGGCGTTGGCGTCGGGGGGTGGCGGGAGCGTCGCCGACGCCGACGCGCGCTGCCCTGCCGGCCGATGTCGCCGCACCGCTGCGGGTGCGACCGGCGCGCCCAGGCGATCGGATCGTGGCGGGTGTCGGCGTGCGGCGGTTGAAGCGTTACTACCGCGAGCGTCGCGTCCCGTGCAGCGAGCGCTGGGGGCGGCCGGTGCTCGTGGACGGTGCCGACCGCGTGCTCTGGGTGCCGATGGTCGGCCCGCCGGAGCGGATCGCCGCCCCGGGCACGGACGCGTGGATCGTCGAACTCGTCGATGCACACACCGACTGAGCTGTTGCAGCGAACAGGCGGTCGCCCGCTGCGGCGCATCGTTTTTACCGCCGAGGAAATCGCCCAACGCGTCCGCGAGATGGGGGAAGAAATCGGCCGCAGCTACCCGCTCGATGAGGACCTGCTGGTGATTGGACTGCTCAAGGGCTCGTTCATCTTTCTCGGCGATTTGGTGCGGCACATCCCGCGGCCCTTGCAGATCGACTTCCTGGTCGCCTCAAGCTACGGCAGCGGCACCACCTCGAGCGGCGAAGTGAAACTCCTCTACGACCCCGAAGCCCGTCTCGAGGGCCGTCACGTGCTGCTGGTGGAGGACATTGTCGACAGCGGCACCACACTCAACCAGCTTGTCCCCTTGTTGGAGGCTCGACGTCCGCGGTCGCTGGAAATTTGCGCGTTGTTGCACAAGCACGTCGCCACCGACCTGGTGCGCGAACCGCGGTGGGTGGGGTTCGACGCTCCACGGGAGTTCCTCGTCGGCTACGGGTTGGACCATTCGGAGAGCTTCCGCAATTTGCCCTGCATCGCCAGCTTGGCGGTAGAGGAGGAGTAAGGCGCCATGCCGGAGCCGAAGTTGCCCAAGCCGACTGGTCCGTGGGCGCGTTCGCTGCGCACCCTTTTGCTCTGGGGTGCCATCCTCCTGTTGCCGCTGCTCCTGCTGCGCGCGCTGGGGGCGGGGCGGCCAGCGGTCCGGGAGCTCAGCTATTCGCAATTCAGCGCCGAGTTGGCCCGGGGCCGCGTGGCGAAGGTCGTCTTCCTCGGGGACGAAGCGATCGAAGGCGAGTTGCGCGCGCCGGAGCAGGGGAGTCCCCGTTTCCGTGTCCGGCTGCCCCCGCCGGCGCTGGCATCGGAGCGGCTCCTCGAACGACTGGATTCCGCCGGCGTGGAGGTCGAGGCGCGCACGGCGGGTCGGGCTTGGTCCGTTCTCGGGGCGGTGCTGCCGTGGATCGTCATCCTCGGCTTTTGGTTGCTGGTCCTACGGCAGATGCAAGCCAGCGGTGCCAAGGCCTTCCAGTTCGGCCGCTCGCGGGCGCGACTGGTGAGCGGCGAGGCGCCCAAGGTCACCTTTGCCGACGTGGCCGGGGCGGAGGAGGCCAAGGAGGAGCTTCGCGAAGTGGTGGAGTTCCTCAAGGATCCGAAGCGGTTCTCCCGGCTCGGGGCTCGCATCCCGAAGGGCGTTTTGTTGGTCGGCCCGCCGGGCACGGGCAAAACGCTGTTGGCGCGTGCGGTGGCGGGAGAGGCCGGGCGCCCCTTCTTCTCCATGTCCGGCTCGGACTTCGTCGAGATGTTCGTCGGTGTGGGCGCGGCGCGCGTGCGCGACCTCTTCGAGCAAGGCAAAGCGAACGCGCCCTGCATCATTTTCATCGACGAAATCGACGCCGTGGGCCGCCATCGCGGCGCCGGCTTGGGCGGTGGTCATGACGAGCGCGAGCAGACGTTGAATCAGCTGCTCGTGGAGATGGACGGCTTCGAAACGAACGAAGGCGTCATCGTTCTGGCGGCAACGAATCGACCCGACGTGCTCGACCCGGCGTTGCTGCGCCCCGGCCGCTTTGATCGTCAGGTGGTCGTTGACGCGCCCGATCTGCGCGGCCGAGAGGAAATCCTTCGGGTGCACCTGCGCAAGGTGCCCACTGCACCGGACGTCGACGTGGCCGTGCTCGCCCGGAGTACGCCGGGCCTCTGCGGCGCGGATCTGGCCAACATCGTCAACGAAGCCGCCCTCCTGGCCGCCCGCCGCGGCAAGGATCGGGTTGACATGCGCGATCTCGAGCAAGCGCGCGACAAGGTGATGCTCGGCGCGGAACGCAAGAGCTTGGTCCTTTCCGAAGCCGAGCGTCGGCTTACCGCGTACCACGAAGCAGGTCACGCGGTCATCGCTCTGCGCCATCCAGGATTGGACCCGCTCCACAAGGTCACGATCGTGCCCCGCGGCCGTGCCCTGGGTGTCACAGCCAGCTTGCCGGAAGAGGATCGGCACTCCTACGCCAAGGATTACCTCATGGGGCTGCTGATCCAATTCTTCGGTGGGCGGGTGGCCGAGGAGCTCGTGTTCGGACCGGACAAGATCACCACCGGGGCGGGCAACGATATCGAGCGCGCAACGGACCTGGCGCGGCGCATGGTCACGCAGTACGGCATGAGCGAAGCCATCGGTCCGATGGCCGTGGCCGATGCGGAGCACGAGGTCTTTCTCGGTCGTGACTTGGCGACGCGCCGCCAGGTCAGCGAGCGCATGGCCGAGCTCGTCGACGCGGAGGTTAAACGGCTGCTCGAGCAGGCCTACGCGAAGGCGCGCGAGATCCTCCAGGCGCATCGCGACTTGCTCGATCGCATTGCCCACGCGTTGCTCGAGCGTGAAACCCTCGAACGTGACGACATCGAACGCCTCGCACGTGGGGAGCCGCTACCGCCGCCGACGAGCCCTGCGCCGGCGGCGACGAAGGCGCCCTCGCGCCGGGAAGACGAAGGCGGGTTGCCCGAGCTCACGCCGCGCTTCGCCTGAGGCCATGGGCGGCGCGGTTTGGCGGATCCGGGGCGGCGCGCTGCCGCTCGATCGGCCGCGGATCCTGGGTGTGCTTAACGTGACACCGGATTCCTTCAGCGACGGTGGGCGCTACACCACCGTCGACGCGGCGTTGGCGCACGCGCGCCGTCTCGTCGCCGAGGGTGCCGACGTGCTCGACGTGGGGGGCGAATCGACTCGCCCCGGGGCGGATCCGGTATCGGTCGAGGAGGAGTTGCGCCGGGTCGTGCCTGTGCTTGAGCGACTCCGCCGCGAGCTGCCGGGCGTCCCCGTGTCCATCGACACGGCCAAGCCCGAGGTTGCGGAGGCGGCGCTACGCCTTGGCGCTCATGTGGTCAACGATGTCACCGGGTTGAGCCAACCGGCCATGGTCGATCTGGTGGCCCGCTGGGGTGCCGGCGCCGTCGTGATGCACATGCGCGGGACGCCAAAGACCATGCAGGACAATCCGGTTTACGACGACGTCGTGGCCGAGGTCGCGGCGTTCCTGCGCAGCGCCTGCGCCGAGGCGGAAGCGGCCGGCGTGCCGCGGGCGGCCCTGGTTGTTGACCCCGGCCTCGGCTTTGGCAAAACCGTTGAGCACAACTGGACGTTGCTGCGTCGATTGCCGGAGCTTGCCGCCACGGGCTACCCGGTGCTCGTCGGCCCTTCGCGCAAGCGCTTCCTCGGCGCCGCGCTCGGCGTCGCAGCTCCGCCCGAGGCACGCGACGTGGCCACCGCGGCCGTCTGTGCCCTGGCTTGGGTCCGGGGCGCCCGCCTTTTCCGGGTGCACGCCGTCGCGCCCGCGCGCGACGCGCTCGCCGTGGCGTACGCTTTCGCCCCGGAGGTCTCGTGACGGAACTCCTCTGGCCGTTGTTCGTCCCGGGGCCGAAGGATCTTCTGCAGATCCTTTTGGTGGCCTACGTCTTCTATCGTGGACTGCGGCTTCTCGTCGGTACGCGGGCGCTCCACATGGTGGCGGGCGTCCTCCTGCTTGCCGTGGCCTACGTCGCCGCGAGGCTGCTGCGCCTCGATCTGCTGGTCGCCTTGCTGGAGACCGCCTTTCGCTTCGGTGCGTTGGTCGCCGTCATCCTCTTCCAACCGGAACTGCGCAGTGCGCTGGCGCGCTTAGGCCGCAACCGATTGGTTCGGCTGCTGCCGGCGCTCGACATCGCGGAGGTCGCCGAAGAAATTGCCGCTGCGGCCGGCGAACTGGCCCGATCGAAAACCGGCGCGATCATCGCTCTCGAGCGCGAAGTAGGACTCGGCGAGTACGCCGAAAGTGGGGTACCGTTGCAGGCGCGGGTGTCGGCGCCTTTGCTGGTGACGATCTTCACGCCGTACTCGCCCCTGCATGACGGGGCGGTGATCATCCGCGGTGACACGATCATCGCGGCCGCGGCCATCCTGCCCCTGGTGCAACACGAGGTGCCCGACCGGCGCTTGGGCACCCGGCACCGCGCCGCCCTCGGGTTGTCGGAGGAGACGGACGCGCTGGTCGTCGTCGTCTCCGAGGAAAGCGGCCAAATCTCGCTGGCGTACCGAGGGCAACTGTTGCGCCCTCTCGATCCCGAGCGATTGGCAGACCTTCTGGCCGGCCGCGCGCCGTTGCCCGCCTGAGGGCGATTGCCAGGGCGACCACCGGGGCCTAGGATCTAAAGGCCATGGCGGACGCGGCGTTGGCTCCGGAGCGGGTGGCGGCCCGCTGGGCCGAGGTGCAGGAACGGTTGGCCGCCGCCCTGGCGCGAACCGGTCGAACCGACTCCGTGACGGTCGTCGCGGTCACCAAGGGCCACCCCCCGGCCGCGGTCGACGCTGCCCTTGCATTAGGGCTGCGCGACATCGGCGAGAACCGCGTCCAGGAACTGGAAGCGAAGGTCGCAGTGGCGGGCCGTGACCGCGCCACCTGGCATCTCCTTGGTCCGCTGCAGCGCAACAAGATCCGGCGCGCCCTGCCCCTCGTTGACCGCTTCCACGCCCTCGATTCGCTTCGCATCGCCGAGAGCCTGTCCACGGCGGCGGAGATGCAAGGTCGGCGCCTGCCCGTGCTCGTCGAGGTAAACTGCTCGGGCGAGGCCACGAAACACGGGTTCCGTCCGGACGAGACCTTGGAGGTGCTAGCGCGCCTCGTCGAGTTTCCGGGCCTGGCCATCGAAGGCTTGATGACGATGGCGCCGTGGACGGACCACGAACCCACCCTCCGCGCCACGTTTCGCTGCCTGCGCCGTCTGCGTGATGCGGCGGCCGCACGCTGGCCGCAGGTGCACCACCTGTCCATGGGGATGAGCAACGACTACCCCATCGCCGTCGAGGAGGGAAGCACCATCGTCCGCCTCGGCACCGCCCTGTTCGGAGAACGCCCGACATGATCGACCTCACCCCCTTGGACGTGCGCAAGAAAAAAGGCGACTTTCGTACCGTGATGCGAGGCTACGAGCGCTCGACGGTGGACGAATTCCTCGACCTGGTGGCCGATCGCCTCGAGGCCTTGGTGCGGGAGAACACGACCCTCCGCGATCGTGTTGCGCAGTTGACCGAGCAACTGGCCGCGTACCAGGACCGCGAGCGGGCCCTCAACGAGGCGCTGGTGACAGCGCAACAATTGCGGGAAGAGCTTCAGCGCCAGGCCCGCCGCGAGGCGGAGCTGGCGCTGCGTGAGGCCCGAGCCGAGGCGGAACGCTTGCTCGCCGAAGCACGCCGCCAGGCGGCCGAGGCCGCGGAACAGACACGGCGCCTTCACGCGCAGCGCATGCGCTTTCTGCGCTCTTTCCGGGCGTTGGTGGAGCGTCAGCTGGAGGAAATCGAGCAGGAGGAAGAGCGCCTTCGTGACCTCCTGCGGGCCGACGCCGAGCCGATGCCGGAGATGTCGCGATCGCGATTCGAAAGCCCCACGTCGGAGTCCTCCTCCTAAGCCCGTCCATGGACATCGCCAAGCTTCGCCGTGCGCTCGACGAAGCCGTGACCGCGGTCCGAGCGCGCTCCCCTCTCGCACCGCGGGCCGGCATTGTGCTCGGCACCGGGCTGGGCGCCCTACCGGGGCGGCTTACCGACGCGGTCGGTCTGCCCTACGATGCGATCCCCCATATGCCCACCCCCACGGTGGAGACGCACGCCGGCACCCTGTGGCTCGGTCAGCTCGAAGGCTTGCCGGTGGCCATTTGCCAGGGCCGCTTCCATCGCTACGAGGGGCACGGTTGGGATGCCATCACCTTCCCCGTGCGGCTGCTGCGGAGGCTCGGCGCCGAGATCCTCATCGTGACCAACGTCGCTGGCGGCCTGAACCCGTACTGGTCGGTGGGCGACTTGGTGCTCCTCGTCGACCACCTCAACCTCCTCGGTGACAACCCCCTGGTGGGCCCGAACCTCGACGAGTTCGGCCCTCGCTTCCCGGACATGTCGGAACCCTACGACCGCGAGCTCGTGGCCTTGGCAGAGCGCATCGGCGCTGGGCTCGGTCTGCCGCTTCGGCGGGGGGTCTACGCCGCCGTCGTGGGCCCGAACTTGGAGACGCCCGCCGAGTACCGAGTGCTGCGTTGGTTGGGAGCCGATCTGGTAGGGATGTCGACCGTTCCCGAGGTGATCGTGGCGCGCCACGCCGGCATGCGGGTGCTTGGGGTCTCGATTCTCACCGACGCCTGTTTGCCCGACGCCCTGGCGCCGGTGACCCTGGAGCAGATCGTGCGCGTGGCCCGGCAGACGGAACCGAAGCTCGTGGCGCTGGTGGCCGGGGTGGCCGGCGCCCTGGCGCAAGAGGGAGGTGCAACGTGACGCGGCGCTTTCCCGAGGCGCTCCCGCCGCCGGTCGCTTTGGAAGAGGAAATTCTCCGCCGCTGGCAGGAGGAAGACACCTTTCGCCGCTCCCTCGAAGCCACGCGCAACGGCCGCCCGTTCGTCTTCTACGAGGGACCGCCCACCGCGAACGGCCGGCCGGGCATCCACCACGTGCTCGCCCGCGCCATCAAGGACGCCGTTGCCCGCTTCCGCACCATGCAGGGCCGCTACGTGCCCCGCATCGCCGGCTGGGACACCCACGGTCTGCCCGTCGAAATCGAAGCCGAAAAGGAACTCGGCCTCAGCGGCAAGTCGGACATCGAAGCCTACGGCATCGACCGGTTCAACGCCGTCTGTCGCGCCAGCGTGCTCCGCTACAAGGAGGAGTGGGAGCGGTTTTCCACCCGCATCGGCTATTGGCTCGACTACGACCACCCCTACATCACCTTCGAGCCGCGCTACATTGAATCCGTGTGGTGGGCGCTGGGCCAGATCGCCGATCGAGGGTTTCTCTACCGCGCTCCGAAGGTGGTCCCCTATTGCCCGCGCTGCGGGACCCCCCTGTCAAGCCATGAACTGGCGCTCGGCTACCGCGACGTGGCCGACCCTTCCCTCTACGTCCTCTTTCCGCTCCTCGACGACAGCGGCGCGCCGACCGACGAAGCCTTGCTGGTATGGACGACTACGCCGTGGACGCTCGTGGCCAACGTCGCCGTTGCCCTTCGGCCCGAGTTCCTCTACGCCGTTGTGCGCTGGCAAGGCTGGCGATTGGTGGTGGTGCGCGACCGTGTCGACGCTCTTTTTGGAGCCGACGCCGACGTGCTCGCCACCGCCCCGGGATCCGCCTGGGTGGGGCGACGCTACCAACGCCCGTTCGAGTGGTTGCCGTTGCCCGATGACCCGCCCGGTGCCCGGGATCGGGCGTGCCGCGTCTACCCCGCCGACTTCGTCGGGGCGGAGGAGGGCACAGGCCTGGTGCACATCGCGCCCGCCTTCGGCGCCGACGACTATGCGCTCGGCCAAGCGCACGGTCTGCCCATGCTGCAGCCCGTCGACGACCGCGGTTGCTTTCGACCCGAAGTGCCTGAAGTTGGGGGGCTTTTCGTGAAGGACGCCGACGATCGCTTGGTGGAGTGGCTGCGCGCCACGGGGCGTGTGTTCCGCGCGGGGCGCGAGGTTCACAGCTATCCGCACTGCTGGCGGTGCCGTAGCCCGCTCCTTTACATGGCGCGGGAATCGTGGTTCCTGCGCACGACCGCCGTGCGCGAGCAGCTCCTCGACAACAACCGCCAGATTGATTGGCATCCGCCGGAGATCGGCGAGGGGCGCTTCGGGGAATGGCTGGCCAACAACGTCGACTGGGCCATCTCGCGCAATCGATACTGGGGCACGCCGCTGCCTTTCTGGGTGTGCGATGCCAATCCCGACCACGTCGAGGTGCTGGGCTCCTTCGCGGAATTGGCCGATCGCGTCGGGCCCTTGCCGCCGGACTTCGACCCCCACCGACCGGCGATCGACCGGTTCACCTGGCCGTGTCGCCACGGCGACGGCGTTATGCGCCGCACACCGGAGGTGCTCGACGTCTGGTTCGATTCGGGCGCCATGCCCTACGCCCAGTGGCACTACCCCTTCGAGCACCGCGACGACTTCGCTCGCCATTTTCCGGCGGACTTTATCGCCGAAGGCGTCGATCAGACGCGCGGTTGGTTTTACTCGTTGCTGGCGATCTCCACGCTTCTGGGCCTCGGGCCGGCGTATCGAGCCGTGGTCGTCAACGACCTGGTGCTCGACCCTGAGGGGCAGAAGATGTCAAAGTCCCGCGGCAACGTGGTCGATCCGTGGGAGGCACTGGCCACGTTCGGAGCGGACGCCATCCGCTGGTACCTGCTCAGCGTGTCGCAGCCGTGGGTGCCGAAACGCTTCGACCCCGACGGGGTGGAGGACGTCCAGCGTCGCTTCTTCGACACGCTGCGCCATACGTATCGTTTTTTGGCGCTCTACGCGAACCTCGAAAATTGGAGCCCGGAACGCCCCACCCCGCCTCCGGAGACCCGGCCGCTGCTCGATCGCTGGCTGCGCTCGCGGTTGCATTCCACGCTGGCCGACCTGACGGCCGAGTTCGAGCGCTACGAGCTCACGGCGGCGGCGCGCCGCCTGGCGGACTTTGTCGTCGACGAGCTGTCGAATTGGTACGTACGACGTTCGCGCGATCGCTTTTGGAACGCCGACGGACCCGAGGGCGCCGCAGCATTCGCCACGCTCTATGAGGCGCTGGTGGCGGTGGCACGCATGATGGCACCGCTGGCGCCGTTCCATGGCGACTGGCTTCATCGAGCCCTAACGGGCGCCAGCGTCCACCTGGCATCGTGGCCGTGCGTGGACGAAGCCGCCCGGGACGCGCGCCTGGAAGAGCGCATGGCGGTCGCTCGCGCGCTGGTAGGACTCGGTCGTGCCGCGCGCGAGCAGGCGGGTGTGCGGGTGCGCCAGCCGTTGCCCGCGCTCTACGTCACGGGTCCCGGCGTGGCCGACCTGCCGGCCGAAATCCTGGGCATCATCGCCGAGGAGCTTAACGTTCGCCGAGTCGAACCCGTGGCCGACGACCGCCGCTGGGCGCGATGGGCGGCGCGACCGAACTTCCGTGCATTGGGGGCCCGCTTCGGCCGCCTCACCCCGGCGGTGGCCGCCGCGATCCGCGCGCTGACGGACGAAACGCTGCGCGCATTCCGCGCCGGGGCAACCGTGGAACTAGAGGTCGACGGGCAGCGCATCCCCTTGGAGGAAAGTTTCCTCGAACTCGTTCAAGAACCGTACGGCGAGCTGATCGTTGCCAGCGACGGACGCTGGGCCGTGGCCCTCGACCCAACCATCACGCCGGAGCTGCGCGCCGAAGGGTTGGCGCGTGAACTCGTCAATCGCGTCCAACGCTTGCGGAAGGACGCCGGTCTGGACGTCGCCGACCGCATCCGCTTGGGCATCGGGGCGCCCCCGGAGCTGGCCGAGGCGCTCGTGGCGCACCGCGACTTTATCGCTCGTGAGACGCTGGCGCTCGACCTCGTCGTCGGCCCACCGCCTCTGGTGGGCGAGTACGCCGCCGTACGCGAGGTGGACCTCGACGGCGTGCGGGCGCAAATCGGCTTGCAACGGGTATCCCATTCCAGCCGATGAGCACGCAAACCCTTCCGCCCGTTGCAGTAGGCAGCCGCGATCGCCTTTTCGCTGGCGTGGTCGGCGCCGTGCTGCTGCTGGATCAGCTGACGAAGTGGATCGTCGAGCGCACCTTGGTCCTGCACGACCCCGTGTCGGTGATCGAGCCGTACCTGCGCTTGACGTACATTCACAACCCGGGCGCAGCGTTCGGGCTGCACGTTGGCCCGTGGTCCCGTTGGGTGTTTCTCGCCCTGGCGGTGGTGGCGGTCGTCGTGCTGTGGCGGCTTTACCGCAGCACCCCGCCGGAGGAGCGCGTGCGCCGTTGGGCAGCGGCGCTGGTGTCGGCCGGCGCGTTGGGCAATTTGATCGATCGCTTGCGATCTCCGCTCGGCGTCATCGACTTTCTCGACGTGGGTCTCGACGAACGTTGGCGCTGGCCGGTGTTTAACGTGGCCGACATGGCCGTCTCCATCGGCGCCGTGCTGCTGGCCTGGTCGCTCTGGCGCGAGCCGCGGACGTCGCCGCCGGATGGCCACGGAAGTTCCTCCGCCTGACCGGCGCCGTTGGACCGTCGGCGACGACGCCGACGCGCGGCTCGATCGCTACCTTGCCGCTGTCCTTGGGACCTCGCGGGCCCAAGCGGCACGCTGGATCGAAGAGGGTTGGGTACGCCTTGACGGTCGACCGGCGCGCAAGGCCGATCGGCCCACCCCCGGGCAGGTGGTCGAGGTGGCGATCCCGCCCCCGACGCCCGTTGATCTCGAGCCGGAACCGCTGCCGCTTCAGGTTCTCTACGAGGACGAGGACGTCGCGGTCATCGATAAGCCCCCGGGGCTGGTGGTTCATCCCGCGCCCGGGCACTGGCGGGGCACGCTGGCCCACGCGTTGGCGCACCGCTTTGGAGTGCAATCGCCCGCCGGGCGTCCGGGGATCGTCCATCGTCTCGACAAGGACACGTCGGGCCTGCTCGTCGTCGCCAAGCACGAGGCCGCGCATCGCGCCCTGGCCGAGGCATTGAAGGCACGCGCCGTGCGCCGTGTCTATCTCGCGGCCGCCTGGGGGCATTTGGAACCCAGCGAACGCACCGTCGATCTGCCGATTGGGCGGCATCCGCGGCTGCGTCAGCGCATGACCGTCCGCCCGGACGGCCGGCCCGCCCGGACGCACCTCCGGGTGCTCGAACGCTGGCCCGCCGCCGACCTGCTCCGCGTGACGCTCGAGACCGGACGCACGCACCAGATTCGTGTCCACCTCCGCGCCCTGGGCCATCCCGTCGTGGGCGACGCCCTCTACGGCCCCGGCTGGGAGCGTGGTCTCGGCGGCCCCCACCGCCCCTGGGCCCTCGAGCTTGCCCGACGCACCCCACGGCAATTCCTTCACGCGGCGGAACTCGCGTTTCCCCATCCGCGGTCCGGAAACCTCCTGACCTTCACCGCCCCCTTGCCACCCGACTTGGCCATGGTCGCCGCCTGGGCTCGTGCCGGCGGACGGCCTTGCGAGTTTCCCTGACCGGTGTATATTTTGCCGACAGAAGCCGCGGCGACCGCGGCCCCGACATTGTGTTGTGGAAGTGGGGAGCGGCTCGACCCCACTTTTTTATTGCCAACGAGCAAACGAACCATGGCCAACGCGGACCAAGGCATGTGGGACGCGCTGCGCGGGCTCGCAGCCTCGCGCGGCATGTCCGAGGAGGAGCTGCAGGCCCTCCTGCGCGAGAGCCTGCGCGCCGGCTTGGTGCGCATGTACGGCCCCACGGTCGAGGCGGAGATCGACATCGACCCGGCCTCGGGCCGCATCCAGGTTGTCGTACTGCGCACGGTGGTCGAAGAGGTGCAGGACCCCGCCCGTGAGATCTCGCTCGAGGAGGCCCGCTGGGAGGACCCGGAGGTGCAGGTGGGCGACGTTCTCGAGGAGGTCGTCGGCCTCGACCGCTTCGGCCGTCACGCGATCGCCCAGGCACGCCAGCGGATTCTCCAGCGCGTCCGCGAACTCGAGCGGGACCGGATCGTGCGCCGCTTCGCCGGTCGCATCGGCGACCTGCTGGTCGGCGAGGTTCGCAGCGTCGAACCGGGCAAGATCGTCGTCGGCGTGCGCGAGGCGCCGGAGGTCGAGGCCATCATCCCGCGCCGCGCGCAGAATCCCCACGAGCGGTTCCGGACCGGCGATCCGATCGTCGCCGCCTTGGAAGAGGTCGACACCAGTGATGCCCGCCGGGGCCCGAAGCTGATTCTCACGCGAGCCTCGCCCATGTTCGTCGAGGCGCTGTTCCGTCGCGAGGTGCCCGAGATCGAGCAGGGCGTGGTACGGATCGAACGAACGGTGCGCGAGGTGGGCGTGCGGACGAAGATCGCTGTCAGCTCCCGCGACGAGACCATCGATCCCGTCGGCGCTTGCGTCGGCGTTCGCGGCACGCGCGTGCGCGCGGTCATGCAGGAGCTGGGTGGCGAGCGCATCGACATCGTACCGTGGCATCCGGACCCCGAGGTGTTCGCGAAGTGGGCCCTGGCGCCCGCGAAGGTCACGAAGACGATCGCCGACGAGGATCGGAAGACGATCGTCGCGGTGGTCAGCGAAGACGAATATCCGGCCGCCCTGGGCCGGTCGGGCCAGAACGTCCGTCTAGCGGCGCAGTTGGTCGGGTGGGAGATCGAAGTGGTGCGAGCCCGCGATTGGCTGGAGCGCACGGCGCGGGAAGTGTTCCCGGAAGAGGCGCTGGCCATTCCGCTCGATCGTCTCGGTTTGAGCGCGGGTACGGTGGCCGCCCTGCGCGCTGCGGGGTATGCGACATTCGACGATCTCCTCGACCTCGAAGAGGAAGACCTGCAACGCGTGCCGGGATTGGGCCCGCGGGAGGTCGAGGAGATTCTGCGGGTCATCGAGCGTTACACGGTGGTGGACGAGGAAGAGGACGAGGGGTTCGAGGAAGAATCTGAGGCGTTCGACGAGAGGGAGCCGCCCGCCTCGTCTCGCACGGAAGACGGGGTGGACGTGGGGGCGGCGCCACCCGAGGGCTCGGCCGCGTCGTCCTGATGCGATGGAGGGCCGCGACAACGTGAGACGCGTGCTGGAACTGATTGGATTGGCGCGGCGCGCCGGCCGCGTGATTGCCGGCACCGAAGCCGTGCGTGCGGCCTTGCGGATGCGCCGATTGCCTTTGGTGATCGTTACGGAGGATGCCTCGCCCACGCAGCGGCGCAAGGTGCTGCCTACGGTGTCGCGCCAGCGTGTGCCGTGGCTGACCCTCGGCACGCGCGATGCTCTCGGGCGCGCTTTGGGGCGTGCCCCGGTTTCCATCGTGGCGGTGACCGACCCTCGGTTGGCCGAGGCGGTGCGAGCGATAGGACGACGGACAGGACAGGGGGACGACAGCGGGCAAGCGGATGGCACGAATTGACGAATTGACGCAGGAACTCGGTCTCGACGGTACGCAACTGCGGGCCATCCTGCGCGAGCTTCAAATTACGCCTCGCGGCAACGCTCTCGACGACGAGGCCGTCGCCCGCGTGCGGGCGGCCGTGGAGCGCCAGCGACGCTTGGGCACCCTGCCCACGACGACGGCCACGGCGGCGACGACGCGGCGGGTGCGGCGGGCCGCCGCCGCGGCCGCACCCGAGGCGGCGAGCGACGCAGCCGCATCCGCCAGCCCGACGACCGCGGAGACCGCTCGCTCGATCCCGACCGCGGACGGCGCATCGGCCGTCACCGCGACCGCGGCGGACTCCGCTCCGGCCGCTCCGCCGGAAGCGATCGCACCCGCGGCGCCCAAGCCGCAACCCGTGGGCGCGGCTTCCACGCCGACCGCCCCGGCGAGCTCGGCGCCGGCCACACCGCCACGCCGCTGCCCGATGGCGGGGTCCTTGTGGTGGGCGGCTTTGACCCGGCGGACGAAAGCTTCACAATCTTTGCCAGCGCCGAGCGATTCGATCCGACCACCAACACGTGGAGCGCCGTGGCGGCGATGACGACCCCGCGGCAACATCATGTCGCCGTGCTGCTGCCTTCCGGCGAGGTGCTCGTGGTCGGCGGCGAAAATCGGGACGGGCTGGTCGCCTCCGCGGAATAGTACGACCCGGCGAGCGATCGATGGCGCACGCTGATATTGCCTGACGAGGAGGGGCGCATCGGTCACGCAGCGACGCTGCTGTTGGACGGCAGGGTGCTGATCGTGGGCGGCTGGCGCCCCTTTGCGGCGCTAAACGAGGCGTTCATCTACGCCTCGCCCCCCGCCCCCGCAGCGCCGGCGCTCGAACAGGCGGTTTTGGACGACGGCGGGCGGGTCATTGTGCGCGGCTCTGGCTTTCGCCCCGCCT